>ERZ1031149.11-NODE-11-length-97882-cov-22.186850_pt1 | contig 97882 bp, 93 predicted proteins | sample MGYA00518223_ERZ1031149 | MGnify/ENA primary metagenome ERZ1031149 (study PRJEB33718, sample SAMN03159768) | human skin metagenome | collected 2014-05-20 | study: EMG produced TPA metagenomics assembly of the PRJNA266117 data set (Human skin bacterial metagenome...
TACGGATCTCATCGGAGGAGATCGTCAGCTCCGCCATGTTCTTCCTGCTCTCGGTTTCGTCTTCCAGCATTAATTCTCTTGCTTGGGTCGGTGTCGGTTACTTCTAAGGAGCGATTCTTTATGACGCCCTTAAGCAATCGATTGGCGCAGGCGCCGCAGCTGTCCTGCAGTGCTGCCGTCGATAACTTCGTGACCGACGCGGATTACGGCACCGCCGAGGAGGCTGGTATCAACCTCGGAGTGGACCGCAATCTTGCGACCGTAAATCTTTTCCAGCTTGTCCGACAGAGTCGACTTCTGCTGTTCACCCAGGGCAGCTGCAGAGCGGACACGCGCAACGGTGCGTCCTTCCAAAGCAGCTACCTCTTCAGTCAACGAGTCAAGCTCCTCGACTGGACGCTGGCGGAGGCGACCGATCGCCTGCAGTGCCAGAGCCTCCGTCGTGGAGGTGACTTTTCCGTACAGGACCTTAGCCAGCAGATCCCGGCGTGCATCCGAAGATGCGGCACGGTCGGCCAGCTTCAGCTCTAGCTCCGGCTCACGCTCGATAATTCGAGCCAGCTGGAACAGTTCGTCTTCAACGCGATCCTGTTGTCCCTGGGCGTCGGCGGCGCGCAGCAGGGCCAGGCGGCCCAGCTTCACAAGTCCGTCGCGCAGGTCACGGGTGTTGGACCACGACTGGGATACAGCAGCAGACACGATTTCTTCCGTCGAGGCGGATACCTTTCCACCGAGCAGGCGCTTGGCCAGCTCGACGCGGGTGTTGGCATCCCTCGCCGGGTCGATCAGCGCGACACGCAGGCCGCGGTCACTGTCGAGCAGTTCAACAACATCGAACAGCTCGGTGCCGGTGGTTACACCGGTGCCCACTTTGTCGGAGGTCTCGTTCAGACCCTGATCCAGGGTCTTCTCGAGGCGCTCAATTGCCTCTCGGCTCGCTGCGTGCATACCGATCACTTCCCGGATGCGCCGACGTTGTCCAGTCCGGCGAGGAAGTTATCGATGGTGCCCGAGCGCTTTACGTCGTCCGACAGCTGCTCGCCCAGCAGGCGCTCAGCCAAGTTGATGGAGTTCTCACCCATCTCCTTGCGCAGGTCGGTAACAACGGCGGAACGCTGTGCTTCGAGCTGCTTGTGGCCCGACTCGACGATACGGTTGGACTCTTCGGTTGCCTGAGCCTTCATGTCCGCGATGATCTTCTGGCCCTGAGAACGGGCGTCATCACGAATCTGTGCAGCCTCAGTGCGTGCCTCAGCGAGCTGAGCGTTGTACTTCTCCAAGGCAGCCTTAGCTTCTGCCTGAGCGGACTCGGCACGCCGAATGCCGCCCTCGATCTGATCCTCGCGCTGATTCAGCACTTCCTGGAACTTCGGAAGAACGAACTTCCAGAAGACAAACAGGATGACTGCAAAAGGAATGATGGACCAGACGATGTCGTACAGCGGAGGAATGAGCGGGTTAACCGACTCCTCCATTGGCAGCTTCTCAGCTGCTAACAAAAAGGTGTTCGTCATAGTCTCCAGCTTTCGATTCTGGTGCGGTGGTTAGAAAGTGCTCTTAACGAGCGGCCAATCGCACTGAAATTAGAACAGGAAGCCGGCGACGAAGCCGATCAGAGCCAGTGCCTCGGCGAAAGCGATACCCAGGAACATGGTGGTGCGCAGCTGGCCGGCCATCTCAGGCTGGCGAGCCATAGCCTCTGCGGTCTTACCTGCAACGTTGCCCACACCGATAGCGGAGCCGATAGCAGCCAGGCCGTAGCCGATGGTGCCGAAGCCCTGGAACTTGGTGGTGGTGTCCTGCGCGATGAGGAAGATGTCGTTCATTTGGTTTCCATTACCTTTCTGAGAACCGGCCGGTTGCAGCTTTTCTGTTTTTGTTGTCCGGCCTGGTCATTTTAGTACTTAAAAAGGGGCGAATTAGTGCTCGTCCGCATGGAGGGACAGCTCGATATACACGGCGGTCAGCAGGGCAAAGATGTATGCCTGCAAGAAGATCACCATGAGCTCGAACAGGGTGAAGGCGATCGCGAAGAGGATCGTGCCGCCAGCAACCAAGCTCCAGCCGCTCATCTGCCAGAAGAAGAAGTTCGTAGCAGTGAACAGCATGACGAGGATGATGTGTCCAGCCAGCATATTCGCCATAAGACGAATGGTAAGCGTTACCGGACGGAGGACGAATGTGGAGAATGCCTCAATCGGCGCCACGATGAAGTGGAGCCATGTTGGCAAACCAGGAATGATCAGCGAGGACTTGACGTACTTGCCGAAGCCGTAGCGCTTCACACCCGCGTAGATGAAGGCAATGTATGCGACAACAGCCAGCACCAGGGGTAGACCCACGCGAGCGCTGGCTGAAACATTCATGAACGGGATGATCGTCGACATGTTGACGGCAAGAACAGTGAAGAAGATAGAGGCGATGATCGGCAGGAACCGGCGCCCTTCCTTCTTGCCCAAGATATCCTCCGCGATGTGAATTCGAACGAAGTCCAAGAAGAGCTCAGCAACGTTCTGAACGCCACTCGGAATCAGCTTCGGCTTCCGCATTGCAAAGAAGAAGAATGCAGAAACCAGCAGAATCATCACAATACGGATGACCATGAGGCGGTCGAGCGCGAACGCTCCACCGGCAAACTCACTGAACCACAGGTGGTTGCTATCCACTTGCCCCGGGAAGAATTCGTGCTCCAATGAAGGCGGGTGGAATTCGCCCTTCATGGCCAAGGTTGTTACGCTCAGCGTTCTCTCCCGTGATTGGGCCGCAAGATTGCATGGAATCACTGCGGTGCGATGGAGGTCTCTTTTCGAAGAGTTAGGCCGATAATTAAGGGACTCCGTCGCACGTCCCTACAGAATCAGCCGGTGCCGTATCTACTGTTCACACATACGTGTGCCAATAAAAGGCCCGCTAAGACAATATCAGTATTGCTTCGCGAATCGCTAAGTGAAACGCAGCGCGGGTCCCCCCACTTGGTCGTGCTTTTCAACGTTTTTGGAGCAAGAATCATTTGCGGCCTACTCCACACTCCCCCTCTCCAGCTTTTTAGCTGAAGGGGCGCATTGAGCGCCCTACCCCTTAGCTAAGGTACAGCTTTTGAGTGCGGGTGACTGCCAGCGTCTCAATAACTAGCACGGCAATCATGCTGAGCATAACGGTCACGGCCAGTGCTGGCGTGTCGTAGAAAGTCTTGTCTTTAAGGAAGAACAGGATTCCCAGCAGTGCCGCGGCCTTGACCAACCAGCTTCCCAAGATCAACCCCATCGTGGCAGAGGGCGACGTATTGGAACTCACCAACACAATTACAACGGTCATCAGCATAAACCCGCCGCCGACCAACCAACCGATGCCGGCTCCCCACAAGCCTGCTGTACCGCTAATCAGCCCCCACACCAGGAGGGACACCACACCCAGAGCCAGGAGAACCAGCACTCCAGCACGCATCGCAGCTTTCAGCGGCGCGACGTGGTCTTCCACTTGGGATACATCATTTAGTTCGGGTAGCTCTTTGGCACCGTTGTGCCCAGCGTTCTCAGCGTCCCCAGTATTCTCAGTCGCATCACTCATGGCGATTAGCTTACCTGAGCAGTGTTTGACTTCCGATTTGCTCGCCGCAGTGGAACGACCGTTGCCGAAATGGCGATAATCACCAGCATGCTAAAAGAAATCGCCATGACAGGCAGAGGTAGAACGGTCAACCCCACGGCACCGAATGCCACTACCCCAACCCAGGTGTACAAAACCAACACCACACGCTTTTGAGTGTGGCCAATACTAAGAAGTCGATGGTGTAGGTGCTTCTTGTCCGGGGAGAAAGGACTCTTGCCCTTCGACACGCGGCGCACCACCGCCATTACCAAGTCCAGCAATGGAATGGATAGTGCTGCCAGCACCACAATCATGGGTGAGAGTAGCGCCATCATATCCGCGGGTCCATAGAGCGCAGCGTTGATCCGCCCAGATGCGGAAGTGCAGGCCGCGGACAGCAACAAACCAATCAACATTGCCCCGCTATCTCCCATAAAAATGCGAGCTGGTGAGAAATTGTGTGGCAAAAAGCCCATGCAGATACCGACTAACGCCGCAGAAATAATCGCCGGTGGGTATGCCGCCACTGTGCCACTCTGGTCATGCAGAATGGTCAACGAGTAAATCAGAATAGTTCCCGCTGCAATTGCTCCCAGTCCGGCGGCTAATCCGTCCAGCCCATCGACGAAGTTCATTGCGTTCACAATTGTCACGGTCAACAGTGCCGTCAGAATCGTAGACTGCACTTGATCCAGAATCAGTGTGGTGCCGTCGCCAAAGGGCACGTAGAACAGGTACCAACTGAGCCCCATCAAGCTCATCACCACGGCACCCACGATTTGTCCGCCCAGCTTCAAGACCCAAGAGATGTCATAGAGGTCATCGACCACACCAACCACAACGATCACAAATGCGGCTATCAACACCGCCGTCATATCGGGTGTCACGGGTGGAAATCCGCGCGTCAACGCAGGTAGCTGATTGGCCACAATCACTGCCACAACCAGGCCCGTAAACATCGCCACACCACCTAACCGGGGCATGGGGACTGTGTGCACATCACGCTGGCGCGGGGCGGCCATGCGTCCATATCGCAAGATCAACGACCGCACTGCACCGGTTACTAAGTAAGTAACTGTGCAGGCAACGAGAAGCACCAGCACCAACTCGCGCAGGGGAATTCCTGCGCCGATGGCCGGCTGGGCGAGCAATTGCATTAAATCTCTCCCCGCAGCTCCATACTGCTCATCCCCAGCACCTCTGCTACGCGCTCGGTGGTGGCAGCTCCTTCGCGCAGAATACGCGGTCGGCCAGAGGAAAGATCCACAATAGTGGATGCCACACCGTGGTGCGCTTCCCCACCGTCGATGTAGGTGGTCACGTCCGCACCCAGCTGATCTTCCGCCATCTGCACATTCGTAGCCGGCGGCTGACCCGAAATATTGGCACTGGAGACGGCCATGGGGCCAGTTCGCTCCAATAGTTCAAGTGCGATCGGCTGGTTGGGCATGCGCAACATGACTGTGCCGCGTGTGTCGCCCAGGTTCCACGGGAGGCTCGGAGCCTGGTGCACAACCATGGATAGCCCGCCCGGCCAGAAGGCCTCCACGAGCTTGCGCATGTTATAGGTGTATTCGCGCACGAGCCCCTCGATGGTAGTCCAGCTGGGCACCAGCACGGGAACTGGCATGTCGGGGCCGCGTCCTTTGGCTCGCAGGAGTGCGGATACAGCCTCGTTGTCGAAAGCGTCGCAGCCAATTCCGTACACAGTGTCGGTCGGCAATACGACCAGCCGCCCACCCTTGACCGCATTCGCCGCGGTTTCGATCGCGGCCTCTCGGTTCTGCGGATCGGTTGCGTCTACGGTTCTCGACATTGCAGCCCTTTCTTGCTTATGAATTACGTGCTCTACCTTAGCCCCATCGTCCGAACTATTGCGGCAGCAGGGCGGTTACGAAGCGTGGCCGACCTGCCAAGTCGCGGTGTTGAGTAACTTCTTGCCACCCACGGCGCTGCATCATCTCTGCTACTTGTTCGCCGTTGGAGTCATCGTGTTCGATGCCGACGCCCCCACCTCGCCGTCCCAGCGCCTCAGCCCACAACAGCACCCGGGGCATGAGGTCCAGCCCGTCTGGTCCGGAGAACACGGCTGCGTGCGGATCGGCAGCGACTTCTGGAGTGACGTGTGTAGATTCCGGCACATAGGGCGGATTGCACACCACAACATCGGCAGGTGCGTTGGCACCCCACCCGAGCTCACAGGCTTTTGCAAACGCCTCGGGATCGTCGGCTGCCAGATCTGCTTTAACAAAAGTAGCGTTTACCTGCGGGATCAACCGTGCATTCTTTTCAGCCAAGCGCAGAGCGCGATCCGAGATATCTACGCCCAAAAGGGAGATGGGGGCGTCATAAAGAAAAGAAGCCCCAAGCCCCAGCGTGCCAGGCCCGCAGCAAAGATCAACCACGCGCGGCGCGGGGTGGTTCGCAAGGGAGCGCGCGGCCCATTCGGCTAGCAGCTCGGTTTCGGGGCGGGGTATAAAGCAGCCCGGCTCGGCAAAAAGATCCACCCCGCAAAAGGGAGCGGAGCCGACGATGTGTTGCAAGGGCTCACGGGAGGCGCGACGAGCAACCCACCCCGCATAGGCGGCGGGTGCTGGTTCATCGGAGCGGAGGAAGAGGGTGCCCGGATCCACTGCGGTGCGGGGGCTAATGTCCGTAGCGGGCTCGGCCAGCAGATAGCGCATCAACAGGCGCGCGTCGACCACGGCAGAATCGATCCCCGCGGCGTGGAGCTGCGCGGTGGCCTCGCGGATTGCCTCGTTGATATTCACAAGGTTGATATTCACAAGCTACCTGTGCTGAGGACGGAAGCTAGTCTTCCGCCTCGAGGCGGCGTGCGCGGTCGGCTTCCTTCAAAGCCGCAAACAGTGCTTCCAGGTCTCCGCCCAAAACGGCGTCAAGGTTGTTGGCTTTGTAGCCAATCCGGTGATCGGACACGCGCGACTCTGGGAAGTTATAGGTGCGGATGCGCTCGGAACGATCCATAGTGCGGATCTGTGCAGCGCGACCCTCAGCTGCCTCTGCCTCAGCTTCTTCTTCCCTCATCTGCTGCAGACGCGCAGCAAGCACCTGCATCGCACGAGCGCGGTTCTGGATCTGAGAGCGTTCCTTCTGACAGGTCACCACAATATTGGTCGGCAGGTGGGTGATACGCACGGCGGAGTCCGTGGTGTTCACGCCCTGGCCGCCCTTACCGGAGGAGCGGTAGACGTCTACGCGGATGTCCTTCTCGTCGATCTCCACGTCCTCCACCTCGTCGGGTTCCGGGTATACCAGCACGCCCGCAGCGGAGGTCTGAATGCGACCCTGCGACTCTGTGACGGGGATACGCTGCACGCGGTGCACGCCGCCTTCGAACTTGAACTCGGACCAGGCACCGTCGCGGGACGGCTGCTTGGAGCGGATCGACAAGGTCATATCCTTCACACCACCCAGGTCGGTCTCATTGAGTCCAAGAATCTCGGTGCTAAAGCCATGGCGCTCTGCGTAGCGCTGGTACATACGCGCAAGCTCACCGGCGAATAGTGCGGCCTCTTCGCCGCCGGCACCGGACTTGATTTCCATGACGATGTCGTCGCCATCGTGCGGGTCACGCGGCGCCAGCAGGTCAGTCAGCTGTTCCTCCAGCTGTCCGATTTCCTGTTCCAGGCGCTTAGCTTCCTCCGCGAATTCCTTATCCTCGGAGGCCATCTCGGAGGCTGCTTCATGATCTTCTCGTGCCTGTTCGAGCTTTTGGTGCGTCTGGATGATCGGCTGCAGCTCGGAGAAACGCTTGCCTACCTTGCGAGCTGCCGCCGGATCGTTGTGCAGCTCGGGGTCGCCCAGCTGCATCTCTAGCCCCTGGTACTCAGCCAGGATGTCATCGATGACTGATGGTGATTGGCTCATGGTTTAATCCTCCTCGTCCTCGCCCGCCAGAGGCGCGGAGCTAGCAACCTGCAGCATGAACTCCCGGTTGGTCTTGTTCTTACGCAGCTGCTTGATCAGCAGGTCGATGGCTGCTTGCGGGTCCAGCGCCGAAAGAATGCGGCGCAGCTTGTGCATAATGCGCGCCTCCTCCGGGCTGAGCAGCAACTGGTCCTTGCGGGTACCCGACGGGTTGACGTCCACAGCCGGGAAAACTCGACGCTCGGCGATCTTGCGGTCCAGCTTTAGCTCGGCATTGCCGGTGCCCTTGAATTCCTCGAAGATCACCGTGTCGCCAGCAGAGCCGGTCTCCACCATTGCCGTGGCAATGATGGTCAGGGAACCGCCGTTTTCGATGTTTCGAGCCGCTCCCAGGAAGCGCTTCGGTGGGTACAGTGCATTGGAATCCACACCACCGGACAGGATGCGTCCGGAAGCTGGCGAAGAGTTGTTGTACGCACGACCCAAACGGGTGATGGAATCCAGCAAAAGAACAACGTCCTTGCCCTGCTCGACGAGACGCTTTGCGCGCTCAACAGCTAGCTCCGCAACGTTGGTGTGCTCTCCCGGCGGGCGGTCGAACGTCGAGGCGATGACCTCGCCCTTGACGGATCGCTGCATGTCCGTGACTTCCTCGGGACGTTCATCGACCAGCACAACCATCAGGTAGCACTCGGGGTTGTTTGTAGAGATCGCGTTCGCGATGTCCTGCAGGATCGTCGTCTTACCAGCCTTCGGTGGGGACACGATCAATGCACGCTGGCCCTTACCGATCGGCATGATCAGGTCAATCACGCGAGTCGTCAGGATCTTCGGGTCGGTCTCCAAGCGCAGTCGCTGGTTTGGATACAGCGGAGTGAGCTTCGCGAAGTGCGGGCGTGCCGCCGCCTGCTCCGGGGTGAGTCCGTTAACGGTCTCCACCTGGTAGATCGGCGTGTACTTCTGACGGTTTCGACCGCGGCCGCCACCGTTATTGTTGTTGTTCTTCGGACGAATAGTGCCGGTAATCGCATCACCGTGACGCATTCCGTACTTGCGCACCGTGTTAATCGGCACGTACACGTCGGTCGAGCCTGCGTGGTAGCCGGTGGTGCGGATAAAGGCAGTATTAGCATCAACGAAATCGAGGATGCCGGCGACCGGCGTCAGCTCTTCCGGCTTCTGCTCACGGTTGTTGCCGCCGTTCCCATTGTTATTGCCGTTACCGTCGCCACCGTTATCACGACTATCACGGTTATCCCGGTTATCTCGGTTATCACCGTTGCGGTTGTTATCCCGCCCACGGTTGCGGCGATTACGGCGATTACGGCGATTACGGCGGTTTCCGCGATTGTCCTCACGGCCACCGTCGCGCCCACCGTCACGGTCGCGGGAACGAGCTTCGCGCTGCTCCGAACCCTGCTGATCACTTTGCTGATCGTTCTGCTTAGTTTTCTCTTCGGCGTTCTCGTTGGCCTGGTTGTCTTCTTTGTGACGCCCCTCCGACGCCTCCACAACCGGCTCTTCCTTGGGCTCGCGCACCTTCGTCGGTCGAGATGCTGACGCAGCTCCCCCACCGCTGCCAGCGGATTCAATAGCGGCAATGAGATCGCCCTTGCGGAGACCAGAGGTACCCTTCAGCCCCTGTGCCGCCGCGACCTGGCGCAGCTCCGGCAACTTCAACGAGGCGAGGCCATTGGCTTGGCCACGAGCCAAAATATCGGACAGGCTCACAAAAGTCCTTTCACGTCTGGTACCTTCCATAACCCTTCAAAAGCCTGCGAAGCCCCAGGATCGGCCAGACATGCGTGTTCGACAACAGTTTTAAATTTAACCCAAAGATTGCGGGAATCTTCTAGAAAGATTGCCACCTCAAAGTCCCAAAATGTGACTGGCGGCGGGTGTAGCGCGGGGTGGCGTCGTAAAGAAAGAAAAGTGGAGAAAACGAGCCTCGCATCCGGCTTCCGTTGCTTACAATAGCACCTCCCCCACGCCCTGCACCTAACAGCTAGGCTGAAACGCATGAAGTCGACAATGCAGGAGATCCCGCTTTCCGTAGCCAGGATTCTGGAGTACGGCGCCAGTGTTCACCGAAATACGTCTGTGACCACGTATTTTGATGAAACTGCGGAACAAACCAGCTTCCTGCATATCGGCATCCGCGCCGCTGCCATGGCCAACATGTTCCGTGACGAATTTGGCATCCAGCAAGGCGAGCGTGTGGGAACCGTCCTGCCCAATTGCACCGAACATCTTGAGATCATGCTGTCGGTCGCGTCTATGGGAGCGGTTTTTAGCCCCATTAACCGGCACCTTATGGGCAGCCAGATCACGAGCATCATCAATAAATCCGCTCCACGCGTCCTGGTGATCGACGTCACTTGCAGCGAACAGATCGTGCCCCTCCTCGCAGACTGCCCTTCTGTGGAAGCTGTACTTGTCATCGGCGCCGACCAAGCCCCTACTACTACGGTGCAACAACTCGTAGAGGAACTGGGCCTGAGCAACGAACGCCATCTGCGCGTCCTCAATCTGGAAGCCACCTTGGACGGACGCAGCGCCGACTTCGACTGGCCAGCTATCGAAGAGACCGACCCCGCGGCGATCTGCTTCTCCACCGGCACTGAAGGCCCGCCGAAAGGTGTGGTGTACTCCCACCGAGCACTATGGCTGCATTCGATGCAACTGCGCGCCGCCGATAGCTTCAGTATCCGCAACGGCACCAGTTTCCTGTGCGGCGTACCGATCTACCATGTGCTCAGCTGGGGTGTGCCGCTGGCTGCGTTTATGGCAGGCGCCCCCATTGTGTTTACCGGCCATCGTGCCGACCCGGAGCACATCGCGCACGTTGTTGAAGACGCGATGCCACGCCAGGCACACGGTTCCCCCGCCGTTTGGACTGGCCTGCTGGTGCACTACACCAAACACCAGCCGAAGAAGATGAGTCTGCAGGAGATCTACGTCGGTGGGTCGCAGGTTCCCCCGGCTCTCATCGACGCATGGGAGGAACGCTTCGGTGTGGACATCGTCCACGCCTGGGGCATGACCGAAACAGGCCCTGTGGGCACGGTCGCCCACCCTCCGGCAGGCGTAGCCGGCGCCGCACGTGCCAAATATCGCGAAAGCCAGGGTCGCTTCCATGCAGGTATGCGCTATCGCATCGTCGACGATGACGGCAACGAGCTCGAAGCCCATGACCGTAACTCCGGCGAGCTACAGGTGCGTGGCAACACCGTGACGGGATCCTACTATGAGGACGATAGTCCGCGTTTCACTCCCGATGGCTGGCTCCGCACCGGAGACATCGCCACGGTAAACAAGGATGGTTACCTGACGATCCACGACCGCAAAACCGACATCATCCGTTCCGGCGGTGAGTGGATCTACTCTGCGGCACTCGAAACCTACCTCATGGAACCGGCCGCTGTAATCGAGGCGGCGATCATTGGCATCCCCTCCGAAAAGTGGGGGCAGCGTCCGCTGGCGGTGGTGGTACTGGCCGACGGCACCCCCTGGAGCGTTGACACTGCTCAAGAGCTAGCCGACGAACTGCGACAACGTGTTCCAGGTTGGATGGTGCCGGAGAACTGGACCTTTGTTGAGCACATCGATAAAACCAGCGTGGATAAGTTCGACAAAAAAGATTTGCGCCGCCACTTCCGCGAAGGGAAGTTCGACGTCATCACGATTTAGGCGGAGCATAAACCTCACAGCTCGCCTTTAACTATTGCAGATAAAAATAGAGTAGCGTCTTTTTGCATGACCGATGTAACTGTGATGGCTCTAGGGCCACAGTGGCTCGACCCGATGCACTTGCTATCGGGTTCTGGCCCCTTCGGCGCGGCAATCCTGCCCGCTATTTTTGTGATTATCTTCATCGAATCCGGCTTGTTTTTCCCATTCCTGCCGGGCGATTCCCTGCTTTTCACCGCTGGGTTGCTGGCCAGCCAGCCCGATGGTTTTGCACCACTTTGGCAGGTGCTGCTTATCACCCCAATTGCAGCCATTTTGGGTGATCAGGTGGGCTATTGGATCGGCCACCGCTTCCACCCCGCACTGCGCAAGCGCAAGGATGGACGCTTCTTTAAGCAGGAGCACCTACACCGCTCCGAGGAATTCTTCGCCAAGTACGGTTCGATCACAATCATCCTGTGCCGCTTTGTCCCCTTTGTGCGAACCTATGCCCCGTTGGTAGCCGGAATGTCGGGCATGCGCTACCGGACGTTCATTGTCTTCAACATCATCGGCGGTGTGCTGTGGACCAGTGGCATCGTCTACCTGGGATCCCTGCTTGGCGGCGTGGAGTTCGTGCGCAACAACATTGAGGCCATCTTCCTCGGTATCGTTGCGTTCTCCATCGTTCCGGCGCTGTTTGGCGTCGTACAAAAGAGCCGTAGCGACAAGAAGCAGGCTGCCCTCGCCCCGGCGCCGGCTAATGACTAGCCGGTAACGTCCACCTCAACTGGGCCAGCGACATCTAGCTCTAGAACCTTCATTCCGCGCCCCCGGGCTTCCTCCACCAGTGCGTTATCCACCCGCTCGGTACTGAGCACCAGAATCGTCGGGCCTGCACCGGAAAGAAATGCCGGGTACCCCAGGTTTCGCAGGCGGTTCACCCACTCTGCGGTCACTGGTAGCACTTCGGCGCGGTACGTCTGATGCATACGGTCACGGGTGCCCTCCCACAGCAATTCCGGATCGTCGCGCAGCGCGACCGTCATAACTGCAGTGCGAGAAACATTGAAGCGAGCATCCACGTGGCTGATATCGGACGGCAGGACACGACGAATCGCCTCCGTCGACGCATGGAAATCCGGGATGAACGCAGTGGCCTTGATATCCGGGTGTACGTCGATTCGGCGGGCGTGATACTCCGGCGCAGAAACCCCGTCAATGGGAGTATTCGTCCACGAGACGACACCGGCACCCAGCACGGAAGCACCCGCGTTATCGGGGTGCCCTTCAAAAGTCGAAGCGATCTGCACCTGTGCTTTGTCGTCCAGGGTAAAGCCAGCCAAACCGTTGGCTGCGGCCACACCAGCAGTCGCGGCAGCGGCCGAGGAGCCCAAGCCGCGAGACTGTGGGATGGAGTTAGTGCAGCTCACACGTAGCCCCGGAACCGTCACGTCCGCTTCCTTCAATGCCGCCCTGAGCGCACGAACGACCAGGTGGCGCTCATCTAAAGGCACCTCGCCTTCGCCTTCGCCGGTAACCTCAACGACCAGGCCGGACTCAATGACCTCGGCGGTCACATAGTCGTATAGCCCAAGAGCTAAGCCCAGCGTGTCAAAGCCTGGCCCCAGATTCGCGGTAGAGGCGGGAACCTTAACGGTGGCCTTGCGGCCAACCGGGATTTCGACGCCCATTACTTCAGCCCCAGCGCATCTGCAACGGCATGCGGATCTACGTCGGTGACGGTGGGATCCGGCATCTGGGACAGAGCAGTCGTCGGATCCTTCAGGCCATGGCCGGTGACGGTACACACGATGCGCTGGCCAGCAGTCAATTCACCATTGGCATGTGCGTCCAACAGTCCCGCTACGGACGAAGCGGAAGCCGGCTCAACGAAAATGCCCTCACGGCCTGCGATCAGGCGATATGCCTCGAGAATCTGCTCATCGGTCTGGGCGCGGAAATCGCCGCCCGATTCTTCCTTGGCTGCCACTGCTTGCTGCCAGGAAGCCGGGTTACCGATGCGGATCGCGGTTGCGACCGTCTCCGGCTCCAGCACTGGCTCGCCCTTCACCAGCGGGGCGGCTCCTGCGGCCTGCACGCCCTTCATCACGGGGCGTTGGGTGGAAACGCCGTCCTCGGCATACTCGGTGTAGCCCTTCCAATATGCGGTGATGTTGCCCGCGTTGCCGACCGGCAGGAAGTGGACATCGGGGGCGTCACCAAGGCAATCGACGATTTCAAACGAGGCGGTCTTCTGTCCCTCGATGCGCATCGGGTTCACAGAGTTGACCAGAGCGATCTCTGGGAACTCGGTGGTCGTCTTGCGAACTAGCTCCAGGCAATCATCGAAGTTGCCGCGGATCTGGATGATCTGCGCGCCGTGCATCACGGCCTGTGCCAGCTTGCCCTGGGCAATCTTGCCCTCGGGGATCAGCACGGCGGACTTGAGGCCAGCGCGGGCAGCGTATGCGGCTGCGGAGGCGGAAGTGTTGCCTGTCGAGGCGCACATCAGGACCTTCTGCCCCTTGTGATAAGCATCGGTCACGGCAACGGTCATGCCACGATCCTTGAAAGAACCCGTTGGGTTGGCACCTTCGATCTTCAGGTACACTTCACAGCCGGTCAGTTCCGACAGGTGGTTCGCCCGCAGTAGCGGGGTGCCGCCTTCGTTGAGGGTCACCGGCTCCCAGTCCTTCGCGAAAGGCATCCGATCGCGATACATGTTGATCAGGCCGGTCCAATGGTTCAGAACCTTGTTAGTCATGAGTTCCCTGTCGTCTCTTCCCAGTTGTTGCTACTTTTAGAAGCTCTACTTTATTGCCACTGTAGTGCCACAAAGGCGTGCGTAAGCACACCTTTGGTTTTTGACACTGCGTTTGGGGTTAGCGCTAGGGGCTAGCGCTTCAGACTTGTGGTTAGCCTTCCATGCGAATAACAGAATCGATGGCCTTGACCGCTTCCAACTTCTTCAGCTTGGCAACGGTCTCCTCCAGGTCGCGCTCCTTTGCGCTGTGGGTGATCACAACGAGACGCGCACCATTATTGAGCCCTTCTTGACGCACCGTCTTCAGCGATACGCCCTTGTCAGAGAACACGGAGGCCACCTCAGCCAGCACACCCAGACGATCATCGACCTGCATATCAACGTGGTAACGGGTGCGAACTTCACCGAAATCAGCGATGGGCAGGGAGGCATAGGTGGACTCCCCTGGGCCACGACCACCGAGCACGATGTTGCGAGCCACGGCCACAACGTCACCCAATACAGCCGAGGCAGTCGGACCACCGCCGGCACCGTTGCCATAGAACATCAGCCGTCCAGCGGACTCGGCCTCGACGAAGACTGCGTTGTAGGACTCAGCAACGCTGGACAGTGGGTGCGAAATGGGGATAAGCGCGGGGTACACGCGCGCGGAAACAGATTCCTGGTTTTGATCGTCCACGAGGCGCTCACAGATGGCGAGTAGTTTGATGGTGGAGTTCGCAGCCTTTGCGGCTTCGATGTCGGCAACGGTGATGTTGCGGATACCTTCCGTATGCACGTCCTCACCGGAGACGCGGGTGTGGAACGCCAGGGAAGCCAGGATAGCGGCCTTGCTGGCGGCATCGAAGCCGTCGACATCCGCAGTCGGGTCGGCTTCTGCATATCCCAGCTCCGTGGCTTCCGCCAACATCTCGTCGTAGCTGGCGCCGCGGCTGTACATTGCGTCCAAGATGAAGTTGGTGGTGCCGTTGACGATGCCCATGACCTGGTTAACCTTGTCGCCAGCCAGGGAGCGGCGCAGCGGGCCGACCACTGGGATGGCTGCGGCGACGGCAGCTTCAAAGAACAGATCCACACCGGACTCGTCTGCGGCGGCAGAGAGCTCATCGGCGTGAGCGGCGATGAGAGCCTTGTTTGCGGTGACCACGGACTTACCGGCGCGCAGCGCTGCCAGCACTACCTTGCGCGGATATTCAATGCCGCCAATTACCTCGATGACGAGATCGATGTCCTCACGGTCAACGAGGGAGAGTGCATCATCGGTTAGCTTTTCCGGATCTACACCCGGGCGCGGCTTGGCTAGGTCGCTGACAGCGATGCCACGTACTTCCAGCTTTCCACCAATGCGTTCGGCGAACTCATCAGCGCGCTCCTCCAAGAGACGTAGTACCTCGGCGCCGACGGTGCCCATGCCCAGCAGAGCCACACCAACGGTCTCGCCAATTCCCTTGCCTGGCTTGAATTTCTGCTCGGTCATGTCGCTCCTTTGCGGGGTCTCAATCGAGTTCTGTCGGTAATTTTCCTAAGGTTATCGCACCAATCTACCGCGCGACTAGACAAAGCTGTCCATTACCCCTATTTTACCTCTCTTAGAGGGGGTCTACTCCTCCAAAGACAGCACGTCATCAATGGTTTCACGACGAATCATCAAACGCGCTTCACCGTCTGCAACCCGTACCACCGGGGGCCGGGTCATCATGTTGTAGCGGGAGGCCATCGCATAACAATAAGCTCCCGTTGCACCGATCATCAGCAGGTCACCGGGACGCACGCCCTCTGGCACCAAAGCGTCATTGACCAACACATCGCCGGATTCACAGTGAGAGCCCACGATACGCGTCGGCAACAACTCCCCCGCGACCTCCCGGTTCGCCACGCGGCAATCATATTCGGCCTGGTACAGGGCCGGACGGATGTTATCGCTCATGCCACCGTCGACGGAGATATAACGACGAGAAATCCCGTCCGCCACCTCAACATCCTTCACCGTGCCCACGCGGTAAAGGGTAATCATCGACGGTCCGGCGATCGCGCGTCCCGGCTCCACGTTAAGGGTCGGTTCGGGCACACCGGCCGACTTCGCCGCTTCGCGCACCTTGCTCTTAAGCTCGGACGCCACCTCTTCAACGTCGAGAGCCTCATGATCCGGCATATAGGCGATACCGTAGCCACCACCGAGATCAAGGGTATCCAGCACCGTTGGGGCGTCCGACCCCACGACCCCCACACCGCGCGACGGGTCGACAGCATGATCATCGTGCAAGGTCTTAATGGAATCCAAAAGCTGCTTCCACAGCCCCAAAAGGCGCTCGGCGGCCAGAGCGAAACCAGCGGCTTCAAAAACCTGAGAGCCTACATGGCAGTGCAGGCCGCGCAAGCGCACGCCGTCGGCGGTATGGCAGGCCATGGCCGCATGGTGAGCCGCGCCGGAGGCAAGAGAGAACCCGAACTTCTGATCCTCGTGACTAGTGGCGATGAACTCGTGGGTATCGACGTGCACACCCGGAGTTACGCGTACTAGTACGTCCTGGGCCTTGCCCAGTTCGCCTGCAACGGCGGACAAGGACTCGATTTCTTGTAGCGAGTCCACGACGATCAGCTCCGCACCTTCGGAAACCGCCAGTCGCAGAAACTCCGGGGACTTGTTGTTGCCGTGGACAGTGATGCGTTCAGCTGGGAAGCCCGCAGCCAGTGCCACCTGGAGCTCGCCTAAAGAGGCGACGTCGAGGGACAGCCCCTCATCCATCACCCAGCGGGCGACCATCTTCGACAGGAACGCCTTGGACGCGTAGTGGACGAAGCGCCCTCCGCCGAATGCCTTGGCCAAGCGGCGGCAGCGGGTGCGGAAGTCTTCCTCGTCCATCACGAAAGCCGGAGTACCGAAGGTTTCCGCGATGTCGGTAATCGGCACGCCACCGATGGTGACCTCGCCTGCCCGCTCCCCCGCCGTCTCGCGGCGAAGGGTCTGCGGGTAGACGTGCGCTGGGATCGCGTTGAACTCCGCGGTGTTGGCGATGCGACGGCGCAGTCGTGTGGAGTTCAGGTGAGTCTCCGGATCCAAAGGATTCTCCTAGGTGAGTTGAGTGTGTGTTGGGTGCTGACGTGAGGGCGTCAAAAAGGAGGCAGCCGTCCTCAGTGCGCTCTGGTCTACATGCGCTCCGGGGCAGACACACCGAGCAGCTCCAGCGCGTTGGCGAGAGTCTGGCGAGCCGCAGAGGCCAGGGAGAGACGAGCGGCGAACAACGCCTTGTTCTCTACAACGGTCTGCTCGTCGTCGCTGGGCTTCGGCAAGATCTGGCAAGCGTCGTAGAAGCGGTGGAATGCTCCGGCCAGTGCCTCCGCGTAGCGGGCCACACGGTGGGGTTCGCGCAGCTCCGCAGCGGTCTTCACGACGGCTGGGAACTCACCCAGAGTGCGGATGAGGTCGCCCTCGCGGTCGTGCGTCAGTAGGGCTAGATCGGCGCCTTCACGGGTGACGCCGAGATCCGCTGCCTTGCGTCCCAGGGAGCACAAGCGAGCGTGTGCGTACTGGACATAGAACACCGGGTTGTCGTTGGACTGCGAAGCCCACAGATCCATATCGATATCCAAAGAAGAATCGACGGAGCTGCGGATCAGCGCATAGCGGGCGGCATCCACGCCGATGGCCTCCACAAGGTCGTCCAAGGTGATGACAGTGCCAGCACGCTTCGACATACGCACTGCCTTTCCATCCTTGACGAGGTTTACCAGCTGACCGATGAGCACCTCGACCTGCTCCGGGTCGTAGCCCATGGCTGCAGCTGCTGCGCGGAGACGGGCGATGTATCCGTGGTGGTCGGCGCCGAGCATGTAGATGCATAGATTATGGCCACGGTCGAACTTGTCGGCCACGTAAGCGATATCACCGGCGATGTAGGCCGCGTTGCCGTCGGACTTGATGACCACGCGGTCCTTGTCGTCGCCGAAGTTAGTGGAGCGCAGCCACCAGGCACCGTCGGCTTCATAAAGGTTGCCGTTGTCCTTGATCTTCTGGATCGCCGCTTCGACGGCACCGGACTCGAACAGGGAGTTTTCGTGGAAGTACACGTCGAACTCCGTACCGAACTCCGCCAGGGTGCGCTTGATATGGGCAAACATCAGATCCACACCTTGGGAGCGGAATAGCTCCTGTGCGTCCTCTGCGCTGAGCTGCTGCCAGCCGGGGTTTTTCTCCACGATCTGCGAGGCAATGTCCTGAATGTAGTCGCCGCCGTAGCCGTCTTCCGGGGTAGGTTCGCCCTTCGCAGCGGCCAGCAGGGAGCGGGCAAAGCGGTCGATCTGTGCGCCGTGGTCGTTGAAGTAGTACTCGCGGGTAACTTTCGCGCCGCGGGCGGTCAGCACTCGTCCCAGCGCATCGCCCACGGCGGCCCAACGTGTGCCACCCAGGTGGATGGGGCCAGTTGGGTTTGCAGAGACGAATTCAAGGTTGATGGCGGTTCCGGCGAACTCATCGCCGTGGCCGAAATCTGCACCGCTAGCGAGGATCTGCTCGACAATCTTGCCTTGTGCAGCAGCCGCCAGGCGAATGTTGATAAAGCCTGGACCTGCAACGGTGGCCTCGTCGATACCGTCGTGGCCGGCGAGGGATTCCGCGAGCCAGGTACCGAGCTCACGAGGGTTCGTACCGGCCTTCTTGGCGACCTGCATAGCGATGTTCGTTGCGTAGTCGCCGTGCTCCGGGTTGCGTGGGCGTTCCACGGTGGCGCCTTCCGGCACCACGGAAGAATCCAGGCCGTGGGCATCCAGAGTCGTGCGGGTAGTTTCGGTAATCAGTTCAGACAATTCAGCAGGAGTCACAGCATTAAACACTAGCAGTGGAGTCGAGACGCTCACGCAGTGGTGGAGGTGATTAAACTACTGCCCTATTGCAGTGCTAGACTTTCAACCCGTATTGACGTGAACGTGAAGTGAACCGCCAATACGACGCCTTCGTAGCTCAGGGGATAGAGCACTGGTTTCCGGTACCAGGGGTCGTGAGTTCGAATCTCGCCGAGGGCACGTTGTCAAGCCTCGGGACATCGCTTTTTGATTTTGTTCCGAGGCTTTTGCTTTTGGATTGCCCTAGTGGAGGAAGTTACGTTTTCTGCTTTAACCGGGGCAGCGTCATGGCTTTTACTCCGGCGAGGATATGGCCACGGCGATCCGCATGCTGGGTATTCTTAAGAAAATTCTTTTTATTTCTCAAGGAGATCTTGACCATGCGCCGCGTGGGTACTTTCGCTCTGGTTTTAACATCCGTCCTTGCCCTGTGTGGTTGTGGTTCCGGCGGGGATGACTCAGGAGATGTGCAGACCACTACCGTAACTGCGTCCCCAGAAACCACGACAAGTACGTCCAAAACGAAGAGTTCAGAAGCTAAATCCCCCACCCCCACCCCGGGCGGTCCACAGCAAAAGACGACCACGAACGGTGAGGCTGTCATTGGGCACACTGAAGCTCCAGGTCAGGCTGCCCCTTCAGTAATGAACAAGACAATCGCATCCTGTGGCGATCCCTCACTTCACGAAACTGGCACAACATTCTTTACCGATGGGACGTCAGGTTGGACTCAGACCTGTGCCAACAAAATGATGGCCGCTCGTCCCGCCGAGCCGGCTCCCGCCTCAGGCGATTCCTATTACGAGGGCTACAACGATGGCTATAGCGACGCACAGGACTACGACTACGGGTACGAGGAAGGCTACTGAGAGAATTAAGCTTCAGAAGCTCCCGATCCTGAGTTCTTTACGCTCTCGATACTCTGAAAATTCACGTTTGGAATCCGCGAAAATCGATCCTCGTCACAAGTCAGCACGATGATCTGATTGTCCCTACCCAGCGCACCGAGCACCTTGTTCATGCTCTTCGACCGATCGGTATCGCTGAACCCCAGAACGTCGTCCAGGAAGATCGGCACACCGCTGCCATCGTGGCCCACCAGCCGGGCAATCGCGAGGAGCTGCAGAATCTCCACCTGCTCCTGTGCACCTCCAGAGAGCTGTTCTTTGTCCAGACGCACACTGCCGATTGCGCGGCTTGAAACTTGGAATTTTTCGTTCACATCCAGATCCACATCGCTGCCGAAAACCATCCCAGAAAGCTTATTCAGAGCCTTTCGATAAGGTTCGGAGTACTTCTCCTGCATCCGCTTCCGCGATGCCTGAACCACCTCGTGCAATAGCTCCGCAGCATCCGCTTGCCTGCGCAATCTAGTAACCACACCCTTAAGGCGCTTCACCTCCGTTTCTGCTCGCTCCTTCGTATCTGCAGAACCGCGAGCCTGTCCAAGCTTCGCATTCATTGCAGCGATATTCACACGGCATTCCTGCATTTGCTGACTGAGCATATTCAGCCGGCTTTGTGCCCCGTCGAGGCTTGCCTGCGCATCCGTAACGTCCCCAAGCTCTCCCACTTCTCGGCGCTTTGATTCCAATTCCGAGCGCGCCGCTTCCACGGCCGCAATTGCCTGCGTTCGTTTCGTGCGTAGGTCTTCGTCAGAGTGACGTTGACGAGCCGCCTCCAGATTCTTCGATGTCGCATCCAACTGCTGCTGCAGGCTCTCAACCTTCGCCTCATGTTGGATTTTCCGCTCGATTGCGTCACTGTTTTGCAGTGAAAGTAGCCGCTCGCTAGCGGCATCGCGATCCCGGGTCGCTACCTCCAAGGCGGCGGTGGCTTCCGCATCGTCAATAGTCTCATCAGGCTCCGCATTGGCGTCACTTCGCAAGCTACCGCAGCTCTTCCGTAGGTCTTCTAGTTCGGCAGTAAGGCTACTTACCAGACTGTTGAGGTCAGACATCGAGCGCTTGCCAAGAGTGGCCTTGAGACTGGCTCGCAGGTCACGCAGGTTCTCCTCCTCCTCGTTGCGTGCTCGCACAGCGCGTCCGAATTCCTCCAAAACTTCAGCGCGGGAGTCCTCCAGATCGATGTGCTCGCGCCCAACTGATGAAAGCTCCGCATTGACCTTCTGTAGCGCCTCGGTGACCTTCAAGTCGAGGTTGCTGGAATCTTGCGCTGGAGTCACACATACTTGGTATTCACCCAGCCCCACCGTCCATTCGGTGGTGACTTTCTTTTCCAGACCACCGTCCCCCAGTACCCTTTCTACCCCGTCATCCACGACCATACCTCCGGTCGGCCCGGTAATATGCACGGCAGTCGCGCCAACATCACGAATCTTGATCTGTGCCTCAAGATCCGTGATCGCCTCGCGAATCCTCTGCTCTGCCTTGAGCGTTGCGGGGTCGCGATCTACCTTCTGTGCCAGCTCCGTGACCTTGGAGTCCAGCTCGATGGCATCATCGCGTTCCTCTGCAGCGCCATCCAGCCGCTCCTGCACCTCCGCTTCCTTCCTCAGCGCAGCAGCCAGCTTGGCACGCTTATCCGCCAATGCATAGGCAGCATGGGCACTATCGAAGGCCTTCTGGGCTTCATTGCGCTCAGCCTGTTGTTCGTCGGCTTTCTTTTGGACGCCGCCAAGTTCCTCGGTCGCCGTCTTCAGTGACTGCTCCTGCTTCTCCAGCGCTGACTTCAGATTTTCCCGAGCTTCGAAGGCGTCGTCCCAACGCCCGACCTGATCCTGTTTCAGATCCAACTCGTTTTCCAAGGTGCGGAGAGTCTCCGCAACCTTCTTCGCGGCTTCCAGCCGCTGGACGCACTCGTCGTACTCCTTCTGTGCATCCGGTAGGTCGGCCTCCGCCTCCGCCCGCTGGTTCTGCAGGGATTCAATGTAGCGAATCGTCTCTTGAGCGTTGTTGTAATTACTCTCAGCAGTTGCCAGAGCTTCTTCCGCACTAGCAAGTTCCGCCTCGGCCTTCGCCAGTTCTCCCCTGGAGTTTCGGTTGCTTCGCCGATCCCGTAGCTTCCTGTCCTCTTCGTCGATCAGGCGAACCAGTCTCTCCGCTGCTCCCTGATCGTCTTCACGGATGCCACCAACGGCGCCTACTGTGGCGTCATGAGCCTGACTCCCTTCCTCCACAGCGCGATCACCGGCAGTTCGAAGAGCTGAAGAAAGGGCGGGAATTGCAGTGAAATCTAGGGCATCCAAGCGTTCGCCCTGACTGACGAATAATGCCTCGCGCAGCGCAGAATCTATGTTCTCGTTTAGTAGCGCGTTGAACTTTTCCATCGCAGCGACACCGTCGTAGTTACGTACGGAAGGACGCAGCACATCCAGCTTCGTTTTCTTTTTCTCGAAGTCCTTGGTGTACTCCACCTGGTACTCGCCCAGGCGCATGCGGGCGGTGATTTTCGGTTTTGAGCCTCCACCTACAGGGAAAAAGACACTAACCTTCCTGGAACCTGTCGAAACCTTCCAATCGGAAAGCAGCAACCCAAAGGCATTCATCAAACTGGATTTGCCGGCCTCGTTACTGCCGTAAATAACGGTCACTCCCGTCGCTTTAGGAGTGAAATGGGCAGAGCTGATACCTGCAAAGTTGTAGACTTCCAGGCTTTCCAAGACAAAGCTGGCCTTGTTAGAAGCTGTCATCTTTCTAAACCGTTCCTCTCCCCTAGTTGCCCTTCTCCGCGTGCTTGGCCAGCCGCACCAGCAAGCGCAGTGCATCCTGTGCACACTGGGATTTCCGCACCTGCTCTGGATCCTTACTCTTGATTTCGGCTATTGCCTTGAGTTCATGTGCTGCCTCACCAATAAAGCCCTGGCCCAGCAACCCTTCGGATAATTCATCTTCATCGGGAATAACGTGCACATCCATTGACCGATCGCGTTCGTATAGAGCTGCGAAGGTCGGCTTAAGTTTGGCCACTCGTTCGTCCAAGTAAGCAGCATCGTGAACGGACAGCATCCCCTCCAGCGAGTATTTGATAACGGTGGTGCGCTTGGCCTCGATAGCTTCCAACCGCCCCAGGAATTCATCAATATCCTCCGTTGAGTTCACTGTCGCGGCCACAGCCCTCAACGTCCACCCTCCCACCGGAATCTCTTCAACCTGCACCTGTGCCTGCTGCTCGGGGCGCGCCGGATCCACTGCAATGTCCACCACCAGCACGTTGCCAGAGTTCGATTCACCTCGACCGTCCTCATCAACGAAAGCCGTGGCCTCGTGCGCACCGGAGTACCACACTCGTGCCTGGGTGCCGTCTGCATCTAGCGGCATCGTCGAGTGCGTATCTCCTAGCGCCACATAATCCACTTTGCGATCACGGCAGGCCTGGGCTGCATTGTCCACGTCGATGCAGTCGAGATCGTCTTTTTCACCAAAAGAGCTCACCCCACCATGCCCGACCAATACTCGAATACCTGCCCCCTCTATCGGCTCTAGCCCGCTCAGAGCGGCTGCAACCAGATCCTGTTCTGCGCTTTTCCCCTGCAGCGGCGCTCCCACGATTTCTAAGGTCACATTCCCCTCGTGGGCTCCGTCGGAGTTCGGCACCGCAATTGGCTGCGTGTCCTTGAGGACGAAAACGTTCGTCAACTCGTCGAATTCCTCCCTGTGGTACACGCTCGCCGCGTCCAGCGGATCGTGGTTACCTGGCAGTAGAAAAACGGGTACCGCTGAGCCTTTCAACACGTCGATGGCTCGACCGTAGATTTCTGGTTTCAGCAAGTTATTGTCAAAAACATCGCCTGCTACCACTACTGCGTCACATTCCTTTTCCCGTGCGAGCTCTAGCAGCTTCTCAATCGTAGATAGCCGCGATTCATCAAAACGCGACTGCGCCTCAGCACTTAAGTAATGCCTCTGCATCCCCAGTTGCCAGTCCGACGTGTGCATAATCCGCGCCCGGTGCGCGGACATTGCCGTCATTGGTTGTGCCATGTCTTCCGCTACCTGTTCTTCCCGATCTCGTCGCTTTAATCGCGATCTATTTCGCCGTTTGTTCGTTCCGCTGCGTGATCCGTCGCTCTGTCACTTGCCTCGCCCGTAGTTCTATCAGCCATGTCGGACAACCTAGTTTTATAATAGAACATAGGTTCGGATTTCTCGAGAGTTTCAAAACAAACTTCCAGCTCATGCGTCGCTTTGAGCTGATCTACCGCATGCCAGGTCACCGATCGCATGGCCTCTTTCAAAGCCTTCTGGTCCCCCTGTTCCAACCCGGATTCCCAACTCAACGGCTCCCAATCGACCGGCTCTGCCGCGGTGCCCCAAAACTCTGCCGAGTCCACCTGTTCTGACTGTTGTTCCCGCACCGTTCCGGCATTGCGCGCCTGAGGCTGCTTTCGTGGCGACGCCCCCAAACCCCCGTTGCTCCAGCCCTGTACCGGGCGCAGCAGCTCCTGCGCATTCAGCCCCCGCCATCGCAGCAGAATACTGGGGTCCTTTTCCAGTCGCTCCGCAGCAGAATAAGCCAATGCCACCACGTGCTTGCAGATCGCGGACTTATCCGGGCATGTACAGCTCACTCGATTGACATGCCCGGGATGCAATAGCACTGAAGCCACATCCATACCCGGCGCGCCACCGCCCAGGATGGAACGAATATGCGAGCTATCGGAAAGCATCTCATCGTATACAAAGTCACGCTGCCGATCCGTGAGTTTGCGCAGGTGAATCGAAGTTTCAAAAGGCTCCAGCTGAGAACCGTCAACAAGGCCGGCAACCACGTTCTCGGCAAACTCCACGCTCAGTACCTTGCCACCCCGGAAGTATTCCCGGCCACGCGCCAAGCGCCCCGAGTCCGTAGCTTTCGATACAGCCTCCATTAACTGCGAGCTTGCCCAGCTATCTTCCCCACGTATATGCGTGCCATGGGCATCCCGCAGCCGGTCCATCTCCTGGCGTCGCTTAGCCCCAAAATCGGCGAGCACCACATTTTCGCCCCATGTCGCGTCTGTGCGTGAGCGCCTTCTCGGTGGTTTGCTAACCATCGTTTTCCTCCAGCTGGGTGGACTCGCGCAGCTGAAGCAGTTCGCTCAGCTCGGCATCGCCAAGATTGGCGATCCAGCCCTCGCCTGCGCCGACGATATCGCCCGCCAGCTCGCGTTTGCTCATAATAATGTCGTGGATTCTCTCGTCGATGGTGCCCTGTACCACCAGCTTATAAACCTCCACGGACCTGTTCTGTCCAATTCGGTAGGCACGGTCGGTGGCCTGATCCTCAACGGCTGGGTTCCACCAGCGATCGATATGGATCACCACCGACGCCTCAGTCAGCGTGATGCCGGTGCCGCCCGCCCGCACCGAAAGGATCATAATCGGCGGTCCGTCCGCACTCTGGAAATCGTGAACCATCCGCGTGCGCTGTGCGCGCGACAACCCGCCGTGCAGCACGGGTACCTCCACACCAAAGGTGGCCTCCAGCTCTGGCGCTAGCATCTTTCCAAACGTCGGGAACTGCGTGAACATCAGCACCTTTTTGCCTTCTTCTAGGGCATTGTCGGTGATTTCAAAGATGCGCTCGATCTTCGCCGAGCGATGTTTCCCCTCGGCCAGGATCCCCGACCCGTCGCCTGCGTAGTGTGCCGGATGGTTACAAATCTGTTTGATCTTCACCAGCGCCCCCAGGATATTCGCGCGCCGTTTGCCACCGGGTAGCTGCAGGCGCATCTCCATATCCTTAATGAACGACTCGTATAGCGCAGCCTGCTCCCTGGAAAGGGGAACGCGCTCCACAATGTCTTGCTTCTCCGGCAAATCCAGCCCAATCGCCGCATCGTCCTTCAACCGACGCAAGATAAACGGCTGAACCAAGCCTCGTAGCCTGCGCTTCGCTTCGTCATCTCCATAGCGCTCGATGGGTATAGCCAGGCGATTTTGAAATGCCGCTGCGGATCCGAAGATTCCGGGATTCGCGAAATCCATGATCGCGTATAGATCACTCAACCGGTTCTCCACCGGCGTACCCGTTAGCGCAATATGCGTGGCCGCTGGCAGGGAGCGCACTGCCCGGGACTGTTTTGTCGCCGGGTTCTTGATCGATTGTGCCTCGTCGGCTACCACTCTGCCCCACTGAACCTGCTGGTATCGGGCGGTATTGCGCGCCACTCGACCGTAAGTTGTCACCACCAGATCCGGTCGCTTTATTCCGCCTTCCAGGCCTTGGATTGTGGCGTCACCAAATTCTTTATCGTCCAGCAACCCCGAACCGTGATCGACTAAGACCTCCAGATCCGGCACATGCAATGCAGCCTCCGCACGCCAGGCTTCCACAACTGTGGTGGGTGCCACGACTAAGGCTGGGCCTTCACAATCGCCAGCCTCGCGCTCCCATGCCAGTAGTGCCAGCACCTGCAGAGTCTTTCCCAAGCCCATATCATCGGCCAGAATCGCGCCGATGCGGTGGCGGTGCATCCAAGCCAACCAGTTCAAGCCCCGTCGTTGATGGTCGCGCAGTGTGGTCTTTACAGCGGCAGGCACGTCTACGGGCTCAGGCGGATCCAACTGCGCTTCACCGTCCAGCAGCCTTGCGACCCATCCGTCGGCTTCCACGCGAAACTCGTGGTCAGCATCCACTATCTCAGCGGCGCTCAGCAGATCGGCTTCCAGGATGTCACGCACGCTCACAGTGACATCCCCAACAGCTTTTTCCTTTTTATCCTGCTGTTTCGTAACCTGTGCAAACCACTTGCGCGCAGCCAAGAGGGATTCCTGATCTAGGAATACGTACTCGCCGTTGATGCGCACAATCGCCTCAGCCGCGTTCAGCAGCTCTCGGCGCGTCGCCTCGTCGAGCCCCTCGCCGGCACCGTCAGCGCCATCAGCGTTACCCAGGCTAACCTCCCACGAGAAGTTCATCAGCTGATCCATGCCTAGCTTGCCAGCACCCGGCCCCTGGCCAACCGGCGTGGCTTTAGCCTTGACCCGCGGTCGCACTTTGCCCCACCCGCGTGGAATCATCACTCCGAACCCAGCCTTACGCAGCGCCGCCGCTCCGTGCTCCAGGAAGCTTGCCAGCTCGGAGATCTCCAGACTCGTCCCCAAGGTCGGCTGTTCGCTCGGCAGCTCTTCTGGACGCCACCATCTCCGCCCCTGCGGATTCGCGCCCATGTTGAGCCATGCCAGGAGACTGCGCAAATGCGGTTCGAAATCCGGCCATACGTCTCCGGCACGATTGAGACCGCGGATGATCCTTACCTTTAACTCTTCGCCCACAGTGGCAGGGTTGATTGGCTCAGCAGGGCCACCATTCATCGAATGGGCTATTTGCAACCACCACGACGGTGCTATGGTCGCATCGTCCTCACCCGCACCCTTTTGCTCGTCTGTTTGTTCCACTTCGGAGGGGGTCGACAACAAGAACAGCAACTGTCCAGCCTCCGCCTCCGCCTCCCGCCGCCACTGTCCCAGGCTGGCTACGGTGCTGGCTCCGCCTCTTCGAGTTGCCGTTCCCGTAGCGAGGGCGCGCACGAAATCCGACGTGAACTCCATGGGCTCGCGGCGCAAATGTGCCACGGCAATCCAGTGGGCGAACTCATCGGCCAGGCGCTCCACCACATCTTCTCCCCCGTTGCGCGTCAACACCCCGGGCACGCGTTCGCGGAACTGCTGCAACACACGCATGTGATCACCGGCGGGCGAAAGAGTCCAGCGTGGGAACCACTGATCGTCTACGCGCTCCATGCGCATCATCACACGCCCGGCAAGCACTGCTTCTTCAACGAAAGCACAGAGTTTCATAAGGAATTTAAGCTCCGGGGCAAACCCATCAATCAGCCCGACCTTAGAGGCAGTTTCTTCGATTGCATTTTTATGCGCATATTCACATAACTGCCCCATTAGAGCGACCGATTCTTCGGGGGTCAAAGCTACCGCGGGTACCGGCAATTCCTTCACCCTTCCCCGTGGCGTAGAAAGCCAGATTCCTCCCCGATTACGCCAGGGGTGCATCCCCAGAATATCCATACAAACCGCTGGTAGATCCCCCATTTCCAGCTCGTCAATGTCCATTACCACCCCATGCCCCTCGACACGCTCCACCCACAACCACAGCCCGCCCGAAGTTGGTGCAACTACGTGCATTTGATGCGTGAATCCCATGCTGGAAGTTTTACCATGTACGCCGGACACCCCTCGAAGCGCGACTACGTCCGCTAACGTGGATGTCGAGTTGTGCGCGTCACACTTGCGCGCGCCTTCTACACTTCGGAGCACAGAGAGCCCGAAAGCTGACGTATAGAACTTATACATTCAACTTGAGGAGATGACTGTTCGTGGCTGACCAAACATGGTTTGTCATAGCCATGGTGATCTATCTGATCGTCATGCTGCTGATTGGACTTTATAGTTTCAACCAGACCGACGAGTACGAGGACTACATGCTCGGCGGACGAAACCTACACCCCTTCGTTGCCGCCTTGTCCGCTGGCGCCTCCGACATGTCCGGCTGGCTCCTTATGGGCCTGCCTGGCGCGCTGTACATGCTCGGATTCTCCGAGATGTGGATGGCCATCGGCCTCCTCGTCGGCGCTGCGGTCAACTGGATCATTACCGCACCTCGCCTGCGCTCCTACACGGAAGTGGCGAATAACTCGATCACTATTCCCTCCTTCTTGGAGAACCGCTTCCACGATCGCAGCCACTTCCTGCGTATCGCTGCGGGCATCATCATCCTGGTGTTCTTCACCTTCTACGTGTCCTCCGGCATGGTTGCCGGTGGCCGCTACTTCGAGTCCACCTTTGAGGGCGACTACTTGACCGGCATGATCATCATCGCCGCCGTCACCGTTGGCTACACCTTCGTCGGCGGCTTCCTGGCTGTGTCCTTCACTGATACCGTCCAGGGCTGCATCATGTTCGTCTCTCTGCTACTGGTGCCCATTATGGCGCTGCTGCACATGGATGACCCGGGCGCTATCTGGACTTACCAGCTTGAGAACGCATATGGTCTCGAGTCCATCGAACCCAACCCCGACTGGTTCTCCCTGTTCACCGGCGTATCCTTCGTCACCATCATCTCCAACCTGGCATGGGGCCTGGGCTACTTCGGCCAGCCACACATCATCGTGCGCTTCATGGCACTGCGTGGCCCGTCCGATGCTCGCGCAGGTATGCGTTACGGCGTTGGCTGGATGTTCCTCTGCCTGGTCGGCACCGTCATGGTTGCCATCATCGGCCCGGCTTTCTTCGGCATGGATCCTTCCATCGCAATCACTGACCAGGAGAACTTCGAGACGATCTTCCTGGACATGGGTCGCATCCTGTTCCACCCACTGCTCGCAGGCCTGATCTTGACCGCCGTGCTGGCCGCGATCATGTCCACAATTTCCTCCCAGCTGCTGGTTGTGTCCTCCGCTCTGATCGAGGACATCTACAACGGCCTTATCAACAAGAACGCCTCCGACCAGTCCCTGAAGAACCTCTCCCGCATCGCCGTGCTGGTTGTTGCCCTGCTGGCTGCATTGATTGCACTGAGCCCGGACTCCGGAATTTTGGGTCTCGTCGAGTTCGCCTGGGCTGGCTTCGGCGCTTCTTTCGGCCCGGTCATCCTGGGTGCACTGTTCTGGCGTCGCCTGAACGCCGCAGGTGCAGCCGCTGGCCTGGTCACTGGTGCAATCGTCGCCTTCCTCTGGGGTGGCCTGCCACAGTTCGGCGTCATCGACAAGCCATTCGACCTGTACGAGATGATTCCGGGCGTTATCCTGAACGTGATCGTCATGGTCGCCGTAACCCTGATGACCAAGGCTCCGTCCAAGGAAATCACCGATACCTTCGACCAGGCAATCAAGCTGTCCAAGGTTGCTGCCAAGAAGGATATCGACTTCGAGGAAGCCGCAGAGGTTGCCGCCAAGTAGCCTTCGCAGGCTAACCGCCCAAAATAGGGGCGAACCTTTCTAGCGTCGCTGCAGTATAAAGCTGCATGCGGCGCTTTTTCTTTTACTCCCTCCGCCCTTCCCCTTTCACCTCCTACTGCTTATTTCTGGTTGTACTGCTATTTGGGGTTTATTGGGTGGTGACGCCACATTCTCCCCGCCCGCAGGATCAGCGCACCGTCGCAGAGTACCTACAACATATTCACCAGATCCCCGCCCGACCGCGGGTACTGGGATATTCTCGCGATCGCTTCGGCGATGGCTGGGGGATGCAGGTCACCGAACTTGGCACTTGCGATACGCGGCACCTGTTGCTGGTGCAAGCATTCGGGGGCTCTACTGGAGGGTGTGCGAGTACTCGCGGAAGAGACGGGGCAATGGAGCAAGGGGGCGTCGATCCCTATACGCACCGCACGATGAACCGCCATAACGTCGATGTCGACCATATCGTTCCGCTGGCTGCTGCATGGGATCTGGGCGCTTATGCATGGCCGGACGCACGTCGCCGAGAATTTGCGAACGATACGTTGCGCAACCTGGTACTCACAGCGTCCGAGGTCAACCGGGAAAAGTCAGACTCGACCTTGAGCGAATGGCTGCCTCCGGTGAATCAATGTGGCTACTGTGCACGCTTTATTCGGGTGATCGGTGAATATGGTCTTGCGATGACTGTGGCGGATTTGCAAGCCGCCCGAGATGCCTGTGACTTGTAGTCCACATCAGCGAACAAAGATTTTAGGCTAAGGCACTTTCAAAAGGCCCGTCAAAGTGACAAGTCACCAATCAATCTGCCAGAGTAGGAGGCATGTCTACCCTTATTGTTGCACTTCACGTTCTGACAGCGATCCTGCTGATCGGCCCCGTAGCGATTGCTTCCTCCATGTACGCGCCCCAGTTCCGCAAGGCACAATCCGGTGATCCCGCGGCCGTCGGCGCGCTGCGCCTGGTGCACCGCATCACCCGCTCTTATGGCTTTGTTTCCTTGCTGGTCCCGGTGCTGGGCTTGGTCGCATTCTTCACTGTCGATGGTGCGATGAAGAACCATGCACTGCACTTCGCCCTACTTTTGGCCATTATCGCCTGGGGTGTGCTGATTACCCTGGTTATCCCCCGCCAGCGCCAGGGTTTGGTGGTCTTGAACGCTGTGGAGGCTGGTGACGCTCCTGCCTCCGAGGCTGAGACTGCCAAGGCAACTAAGGCAGACGCCTCTAAGATCCCAGGACAGGCTGCTATGTTCGCCGGCATCTTCAACCTGCTGTGGCTCATCACGGCGATCCTGATGTTCTTCTAAACCCCAAGGGTTTCAAAAAATCCCGCCCAGGTGCTTTTCAGGCAACCTGCGCGGGATTTTTGTATAGCTATCCGGCGCTGTAGACAGACTGCGTAGACACGAATCGCGCGTCGATGTCGCTAGATCAGGAATCTGTTAAAAGCAATAATTCCCATTACTGAAAACGTCCAGGTCAGAGCGTCGCCAAAATTCTCTTCTTCGCGAGAGGCTCGGCAGATTCACGATATAACGACATTTCTGCCCCGGACCCCGGACACCCCCGATGCCCTGACGCTACAACCTCCGCCTTAGCGGCGTCCGCCGCGGTGGCCGCGCTCTCCCTTGAAACCGCGTCCGCCGCGATCATCACGGTCATTACGTCCACGACCGCCATTGCCACGGTGGTCACCACGGCCGTTCCGCTCGTTTCGGTCGTTCCAATCATTCCTGCGATTACGGCCTCCACGTCCACCGCGATCATCACGGTCACCACGGTGGCCGCCACGTCCACCGCGATCGCCGAAGTCATTGCGATGCTGACGCTTGTGGCTCCCCGGACGACCAGTCGGAGCACCGGGATCCGGCTCAATATTGATCAGCTGGCCAGAGACGCGGGTTTGGTCCAGTGCGTGGAACACTTCCATCGGTAGATCCGCCGGCAACTCCACCAGGGAGTGCTCGGCAAAAATGCTAATTCGACCGAAGTCGCGGGAACTCATGCCGCCCTCATTTGCCAGTGCACCAACGATCGCACCGGGGCGCACACGCTGCCGGTGCCCCACCGACAGGCGGTATACAGCAAGCTCCTTACCATTGCGATCCTTAATGCGCGGAGCTTCCTTATTGAAGCGCTCGTCGAAAGGCTTATATGCTCCGCCTCCGCTACGGGAATCGTCACCGTAGCGATCGTCGCGACGGCGACGCGGACGCTCCTCCTTCGGCTTCTCCTTCATTAAGAAGTCCTCACCAGCCTGCAACTGCGCAGCCAAGGCAGCGGCGATATTCGCCAACTCCACCTCGTTAGACTCCGAGTATTCCTTCACCAGATCACGGAAAATACTGATCTGTGGGTCGGCCAGCGACTCAGTCAGGCTATCGCGGAACTTCTCCTTGCGAGCCTCATTCACCGCGTCCACAGTCGGCAGCTCAATCTCATTCAACCGAGACTTCGTTGCCCGTTCGATGGCCTTCAACAAACGACGCTCACGGGGCGTCACAAACAAAATTGCGCGGCCCTTACGGCCTGCACGCCCCGTACGGCCAATGCGGTGCACGTAGGATTCCGTGTCGTGCGGAATGTCGTAGTTGAACACGTGTGTGATGCGGTCGACGTCCAGGCCACGAGCAGCAACGTCCGTCGCTACGAGAATATCCAGACGGCCGTCCTTCAGCTGATCCACAGTGCGCTCGCGCAGATTCTGCGGAATATCACCATTAATTGCCGCAGCGTTAAAGCCACGAGCACGCAAACGCTCGGCCAGCTCCTCGGTCTCGTTCTTGGTGCGCACGAACATGATCATGGCCTCGAACTCAGTGACTTCGAGAATCCGGGTCAGCGCGTCCAGCTTGTCCCGGTGGCTAACCAACAGGTAATCCTGCTCGATGTTTTCACTCGTCCGCTGGGCGGCCTTCACCGTGATTTCCTGCGGATCATTCAGGTACTGCTTCGACAGTCGGCGGATGCCAGAGGGCATTGTCGCGGAGAACAAAGCCACCTGCTTTTCGCTGGGGGTATCTTCCAGGATGCGCTCTACATCCTCTTGGAAGCCCATGTTCAGCATCTCGTCTGCCTCATCAAGCACCATGAAGCGGAGCTCGGAAATATCCAAGCTGCCCTTCTCCAAGTGATCAATCACACGACCCGGGGTGCCCACCACAATGTGCGCACCGCGTCGCAGACCAGAAAGCTGCACTCCATAAGCTTGCCCACCGTAAATCGGCAGCACGTGAATACCACCCAGGTGCTCCGCAAAAGACTGGAAACTCTCTGCGACCTGCAGAGCAAGCTCGCGGGTTGGTGCCAACACTAGAGCCTGGGGATGACGCTTCGACACGTCAATGCGCGACAGAATCGGCAGCGCGAATGCCGCGGTCTTTCCGGTGCCGGTCTGCGCAAGGCCAACCACGTCGTGGCCTTCCATCAGCACTGGAATCGTTTCTGCCTGAATCGGGGAAGGTACTTCGAAGCCGACCTTCTTGACTGCAGCTAGTACGTTATCGGGCAATCCCAGCCCGTCGAAAGAGCGCTGCTGCTCTTGGTTGTCCTCTGGAACTTTCACTTCAGCGTTCTCAGACTCCACTGCTTTATCAGTCGCACCTTGTGGCTCTTGTGGCTTTTGATTATCCACGGCAGAATCCTGGGAAGGATTCTCCGAGATACCACCCTGCAGTTCATTCTGAGATACCCGCTCGTCATTTACCGGCTGGTTTACGTCGCCGGTGACGTTTTCAGTATCACTCATCGCTGTCCAAGCCTACGCCCACTTGAGCGATAAAGCGATTCACTGCGCACAGTCACTCCCCTGGCCTTTATCGCAGGTCTTCCCACAGTTCTGCAGCACTCCCGCGGTACTTATTCCGTTAGCTTGGAAAGTACGAAATTTGCAGCTCGCTGCCCGCTGCGCAATACGCCGTCGATGCTCGGCGTGGCATGCTGAGCGCCCGCCAAAGCAATGCGACTTCCCTGGAGCTCGCGGTCGCCCAGATTCTTACCTATGCGTTGCAAACCTTTTGGTCTGATCAGCGGAATGGCGTCGATAAACAATTGTTCGGCAACTAGCTCCCAACTGGAGGAATCGACGCCGAATAGCGAACCCAAACCGCGCTGCACTTCTGCAACCGACGGCACCTGCGAGGGATTTCCGCCCTGTGGATGCACATGATTGCAGGCCACCAAGTGCTGTCCCGGCGCATAACCGGGTGCAACTGCTGTAACTTCCGTAGCGGAGGTAATGGGTGTCTTACGCGTGCCGTCGACAGTCATTAGCCCTTCGGCGATCACGGGTTCTTCGGAAATAAACCACCAAGAAGACACGCTGGTGGTGGGCACCTTCGGCGACCCCAACAATGCAGTTTCGTGCCGTGGATCGACGGCGACGATCACATGGGAAAAGTGCTCGGTTACCTCTCGATCAGTCACTGTACGGGAGGTCGCAGGGTGGTTACCCCCTGCCCCATTTGTGCCATCTTCTGCAGGTTCCCCGACCGTGATCAGCACCCCATCGCCAGTTTCTTCGATGCTTGTCACCGGCGAGTTAAGGCGGAAATCCGCACTAGGCACTCGGGCCAGTGTTGTCGCCAGATCCCCCATCCCATTTTCCAATACGGCTAGGTTGCCTCGCAGCATCGTGCCGATCATCCATTTAGCGAAGATTGCAGAGGACTCACCCTCGGGGTCAAAGAGGAATGCCCGCAGCAGCGGATCAATCGCCACACACCGAGTGCGTCGGTGCACGCCTCGCTGGTCAAGGGACTCACAAACTTTTACATCTTCATCGATGTGGCGCTGTTTGATCTTTCTAAGTTCCAGACTGGAGCGATGCGAAAGCTCAGACTTCAGCCATCGACGCAGCGCCACTAGGTCGCGGAAAGATAGCGCACTACGCACATTGGAGCGCATCAGGCTGGGGATCAGGTGGGGAGCGCGGATGGGATCGCAGATCAGGGCCAATCCGTCCTCAGTCAGAGTTTGAATAGCCGGTTGAAAATTGCGGATCCCCAGGGATGAGTACTCTCCCGGCTGCAGAATCTCTTTTATTGAGGGGTACCAAGAATTGAGGGTTTGCAGGCCGTGGTCAACGGTTACCCCGTCAATCTTTTCGGAACGTACACGCCCACCGAGCCGATCACTGGCCTCGAAGACAGTGCATTTCACGCCACCCTTATGCAGGGTTCGTGCAGCCGCTAGCCCAGCCAGCCCCCCGCCTACGATCGCCACGCTACCCGGTGCGCTGTGTGTCGCCTCCGCCATGTCGCTGCTCCCGAAAACCGTCGTTTCTTTATCGCTGTTGCCAGCTAATTCTTCGCCCATGCTATCGCACAAAACGTCGCGGACTATCGCGTGCCACACCTTCCTAGTTTGGTACATGTGTTCTATTCTTGTTCTAGGTGACGCCACCCTGTCCACCTCGCTACCTAAAGTGCACCCATGAACAAAGACCACCGCTGACGGGTCTCCATCACGAATGTCCCCCACTACCCGTCCCCGACTACAAGGAAGTGAGTCAACATGAAGTCCCGTATCACCACTCAGCGCGCCCCCATGAGCACCTCCAATATTCGGCGCTTCAACCTGAGCGAACCTCATAGAGCCGCCAACGAAGCTCGCGGAATGCTGCGGCATCCGCGGAGTCTCATCCGCATTACACCTGGTTGGTGCGCTCCCCGCTTTGCGTTGCGAGCGGGTGGCTCCACTGCGCTGGTCCATGTTTCACGGCGCAGAATGTCGCCGTTGATGTGGCGCCGACTAAGTCAGCAGCAGCCGCCAGAAGGAGAGGATCTGTTCCTGGTCACGGTCTCCGTGGAATGTCCGAAGTGGATGACTAGCGAATCAACTCGGCTACTGGAGCTCACGCTCGGCCGAGCATGGATCGTGCGGGAAGATCCGCAGGAGACCCGTGATCGCCACAATCAAGCGCAAGTTAGCTTGACGTGGCATGGGTTGATGACTCAGCGGGATCTGCTTTCAAAGGAGGGCTCTACCCCACGAGCTGCCTAACGGCACTCACCCTTTAACGCTTTTCTTCAGCGTCGTCCTCTTCAGCGACAGTGTCTTCGTCGTCTTCGTCGTCTTCGTCATCGCCATCGTCGAAGTAGTCATCATCGAAGTCGTCGTCCAGCTCGTCTTCGAGGTCTTCAGGGAAGTCCTCAGCGAAATCCTCGTCGTCCGCCTCGAAAAGGGGGCGCATTCCGATCTCGTCGTCGAAAGGAACCAGCAGTTCCTCCCACTCAGTTGCCTGTACCTGCGCCACTGCCAACGCATCGAAGAGCTGATCGAAGTCCTTGAACGTTCCCAGTTCAAGGACTTCCTGGGTCATCTCAGCGGCATCTTCCAACACGTTTCGGTACATAACTTCACGCTCGAAATCAGTCAGGCTTTCATCGCCTTCCAGCTCCGCAACTGCCTGATCAACCAGTTCGTCGTAATCCTCACCGAAGGTCACAAAAGAGACTGTTGCCTCTGGCTCATCAGTACCGGAACCCAATAGCACCGTGAGCAGAGATCCATTGCCCACTTCCGCACGAACCATCATTGGTTCGATTAGATCCTGCTCAAACTCCAGGTCAGAGATCCGATCATCTGTCCCCTCAAGAAGGTCGTGCAGCACGGTAATGCACTGGTCGGTCGCAATATACTGAGCGACTACCGCAACCGCCGCCTCGACAGAAAACACCACGCCAACAAGGCTGGCTTCGAACTCCTCGATGCCCGCTTCCTCGTCCAACTCCCCCTTAGCCATAAACACATTCGCCGAGTCAATCCCCGCCGTCGTGCCGGTTTGCTCAATCTGCTGGAACTGAATTTCCAGTTCCGGGGCGATGGGCACGAACAACATTCCGTCATTTACTCGCGACTCAATGCCCTCAGTATCCAGCGCTTTAGCAATATCCTCGTAGAAACCCACAGCCAACGTCTCCTAGTGTTTTAGAGGTGTTTGAGAGGTGTTTTAGCCCAGAGCGACACGTGCATTCCGTGACTTGGGCACCATAGTAACCCGATCCGCTCCACCGCGTGACCTGTGCGCGCTCCCCTAGCGCCCCGGGCGCGGCATGGCCACTGAACTCTCGTCGCCATCCCACCCCCGCATATCGAATTTCTCCCACACTCGGCGGAACTGTGCCCGCGGGTCCTCCTCCATCCGCATCTCCCGCTCAAATACTTGGGTTGCACGGCACTCCAACGAATAAGGTTCCCACCCGGGATGTGCATCCCAAATAAACTTCTTCCAAGCCCTTTGCATATGCGCTGAAACCACAGCCATCTCATCGCCCAGCACGAAACTGGCTTTCGAAGACTTTGCGTCACCAAAAAGAGCCGATAATTCCATCGAATGCATCGCCCCAACTCCCAAACGCCGCAGCATTGCCGGCGCATAGTCAAAGCGATACATCCACACCGGCGCACCAGTGCTGTGGTGTAGCTCCGCAAGGCGAACGGACTGCGCCCAGAACACAGCGTCAGTAAGCATCTGCGCGAAAACACCGCGGCGCCCTACGTCGCCATAAGCCGCTTCAATTTCCTCAGCTAAAGCAGGGTCGTGTGCACGTAGCATCGTCCGAGCGGCTCGCAGCCGCGCAGATTTGGAAAAGAACAGGACCTGCGCGGCAGACAACTCATCGTTATTCGTTCCAACCAGTAGCGGAAGCTGTTGCTGTTCAGCTTGCTCAAAAATGTCCAAAGGGTGCCGCACCAAGAGCTCACCATCAATGCCGATACCGAATGCAGCATTGAGCTCTCGCAGCCCACGCCCCTTCCACAGCATCTGCTGCCCGGCGCGCACCACATCAGCAAAGGCCAATGTGCGTAGCTCAGCGATCGAGGTAGTGCGTGGCACCAACCCGGAATACTGCGCCAATTTGCGCGCCCACAGGTTCGACTGTGCGTTTGTGTGCACACTCATCACCGGAGCGGATTGCAAAATTACCCGATGGAAAAGCCCTCGTGCAGCAGGAATTGCCATGAGAGCTGCTGCGGACGTACCGCCGGCGGATTCTCCCATCAGCACTACGTTTTTGGGATCGCCACCAAAAGCCGCAATGTTTGTTTGCACCCACTGCAGCGCCAAAATCTGGTCGCGGGTTGCCGGATTAGCCTCGCAAGTCGCAGCATCCGGCACGTCCAGGGAGCTCATGTCCACGTACCCCAACGCACCGAGCCGGAAGTTCAATGCAACATAAACTACGTCCAATTCCTTAGCGAAGTTATGCCCGCGCAGCACCGCGGTGTGGGAAGCCCCTGCGAAGAACCCACCACCGTGTAGGAACACGACGACCGGCAGCGTTTCACTCGTGTCTGGCCGAACTATGTCCAGATTCAGGCAGTCCTCGTCGCCTACAACCTCGTCTTTCCAGTTGTAGCCCGTCTGCGGCGCAACGTTTCCATACTCGTGTGCAGACCACTCCCCCTGCCAGCGAACGGGGCGTGGCGCTGCCCAACGTTCTGCGGCACCGAAGGGAATACCTCTCCAGGTCCGCACCCCATCGACCTTTACGCCGTGGACGGTTCCACCGGTGGTTTCTACCCGCACGTCGTCTCTAGTCGTCATCTTCCGTTGCCATGTGTCTGCCCTGCTGTCTTTTGTTGTCCTTAAAAAAGGTTTCCCACCATCCTATGCGGGTTCCTATGCCGGTTCCCTTTCAACCATTGGAGTTCAACCAGCAAAGAATTTTTCCCCTAGTCTTGGGTGCCATGGGAATTTTCAATCTCGGCAAGTCCAGCGGTCACCGCGACGAAGCCACCGCCACGTCAGAGCTCATTCACCAGGCTCGGCAGGCGCCTTACCCTTCCGGCCCTATCGCGCGCCGTTTTTTCGGTGCGATCGATCGCACGGTTGCGGTACAAGAGCCGCTCATTCGGTCGTATGTGGCCAAGATCGAAAAGAAGCATGGTGACGCCACGCTTCAACACCGTCAGGAAGTCCTCGACGCGCACTTTAAGAACCTCGCCACGGGTTCGGGAGCGGGCACCGGTGGCGTAGCGGCCGTACCGGGAGTCGGTACGTTGCTTTCACTGGCAGGAATCGCTGCGGAATCCGCACTGCTCGTCGAAGTTTGTGCACTATATGCCCTGGCCTCCGCAGAACTAAACGGCATCGACATCTCCAAGGAGGAGACTCGCCGCGCTGTTGTGTACCTGGCGATCTCCGGTGCTACGGCAAAGGAACTGGTGCAAGCACTGGCCGAGGACAGAACCTTCGGATCCCTAAAGGCAGCAAATAATCTGCGCGGTGCGCGCAAACTGCGCAACAGCAGCTCTGTTGAGTTGAAGCAAGCGAACAACGTCCTAGGACGCTTTGCCTTCCGCCAGGTACGCAAGCGCTTCGGCGGAGCGATGTTTAAGAAGGTTCTACCGTTCGGCGTCGGTGCCTACCTGGGCGCGAAGGCTAACCGCAAGATCGCAGAACAGATGATTGACAACGTTCATGTTTTTATTCGCGAGGCAGACGAGATTTTCTAGCTGACTCTTCCCTGACTTCAGCACTTCTCCACTAGGGTGCTGTCCCGAGCCCGCGTTAAAATCATCGGCGTGTTCAGAGTCATCCGAGAATCCGCCCGTCACCACCCTGGGCTGTTTACCGCCGTGGTCGTGTTCTCGGTGTTGTTGCCAGCCATAGAACTGCTTCTGCCGTTACTTGCAGGCGCTTCTGTGGATGGCAACACTCGCGCGATTGGCCTGCTGGTGGTTGTCGCTTGTGCGCGTTTCGTGGCGCAAGCTCTGCGCCGTTTCCTTTCTGGGACTTTTAGTGTGCGCACTCAGCACAGTCTGCGCATCCGGATGTTTGAGGCAATCCAGTCCGTGGATGCCCACGCGGCGCGCTCTTTCGGCACGGGGCAGGTCATTTCGCGCACGATTTCGGATCTCACGAAGGTGCAGGGCACTCTAGCGATGCTGCCGCTGATGGCGGCGAGCATGCTGGAACTGATGCTGATTTTCGCCGTCGTGCTGTGGATTTCCCCGCCAATTGCCGGCATCGTGGCGGTGCAGATCCCGCTCCTTTTCGCCGTCGCTTATGCCTCACGCACGCGCCTGTATGGGCCTTCTCTGGCATCCCATCGACAAGCTGCGGTTATTGCGGAGCAGGTTGATCGCACTGTGTCGGGTGTGCAGGTAGTGAAGAGTTTCGCTCAGGAGCCACGTGAGGTCGCGCGCTATCGGTGGGAATCTGCCCGGCAGTACGGCATTAATATGCGGGTGGGCAGGCTCAGCGCTATTTTCCAGCCTGCGCTGTCCGCGCTGCCGAACGTCGCTTTGGTAGCGGCAATCGGACTCGGTGGTTGGCTGGCCATGCGTGGAGCAATCAGCGTAGGCGATTTCCTCGCGGTATCAACTTTCATCACGATGCTTGCCCGACTCGCTCGCATGGCGGCGGGGATGCTCGTGAACGTTCACGTCACCCAACCGTGTGCCGATCGTATCTTTGAAATTATTGACGCCCCGCCGCGTCCCATCGGCACGACTGCCATTCGGGAACCAATGGGGTTTGTGGGCAGTGTCCCCGTCACCGCCGGGCAGCCCCCGATCAACCTGAATATTTCACCGTCCAGCACCGTTATCGTGGAGGGGCCTGTGGCCTCAGGAAAGACCCGTCTGGCACACGCTTTGGCGGGTTTGAGTACTGCCGATGCGGGGAATATTGAGGTCACAGTCTCCGGGAGAACAGGTTCAGTTCCGTTGCTGGATGTGCAGGAATCCGATCGCCCCGCGCTAATCATGGACGAGGCATTCCTCTATTCGGGAACGATCCGAGAGAATATTCTGCTCGGCTACTCAGCCACGGATGAGGAGGTCTGGGATGCAGCTCGCCTAGCCTGTGCCGATGCATTCATCCGCGAGGCTGGTGGTCTGGATACCGTCGTCGGCGAACGGGGAATCACACTATCCGGCGGGCAAAGACAGCGCATCGCCATCGCCCGCGCGCTACTTCGCGAACCTCATTCCATCATCTTTGACGATGCCACCTCGGCCATAGACCAGGCCACCGAGGCGCAGATTTTGGCTAATCTGCGCGCCAGCATTTTCCGGCCTACCGTGATCTACATAAGCCACCGAGCCGATGGTGGTTTCCGGAATCCGGAACAGATCATCACCCTGCCCACTGCACAGCCAGATCAGACTGTGCAGCCCGTCGAGGCTGTGTCGACGACTGCTTCTACGGCGAACGTGGCTTTTTCTTCACTCGAGGCAGGTGCGGATCCCTCCACCTACACAGTGGACACCCCACGTATTGCTGAGATCCAGGACGAGGCCGGGAGATTCCGGCTGCGCACTCTTTTTGCGATGGTGCCGGGGCTCGTCGCTGTAGTGGTTGTCACATTGCTGCTGTCCTCGGCAGCTGACATCGCGCTCCCTTCGTTTATTCGCCACGCCATCGATCACGGTGTCGCGAACAATGACATGAATTCCCTGCTGCTCACCTGCCTGTGTGCATTGGCGGTGGTTGCACTGTCATGGGTAGCCAGCATTGCCAATACTTTGCTCACTACTCTCACGGGCGAAAGGCTGATCTTCGCCCTGCGCAACCGACTTTTCCGCCACATCACTGGGATGGATCTTCTGTGGTTCCACCGCCAGTCCAGTGGCAGGATCATGACGCGCCTCACGACCGATATCGATTCCCTTTCGAATTTCCTACAATCAGGTCTCTCCCAAACGGTCGTGTCGGCAACGTTGGCGTTGGGCATCATCGGCATGCTGATTTCCACTGATCTGACCCTGGCAGGGGTCGTCGCGCTTTTCCTTCCTGTCATTGTGGTGGCAACGATCATCTTCCGGATGATCTCCCGTCGCTTGTATACCCGAGCCAGAAGCCAGATCAGTCAGGTGAACGCGACATTCCAGGAGACCCTTATGGGTCTTCCCACCGGCCAGGCCTTCAGCTACGGGACGGCCCTTCAAAGCCGTCTCGAGGCAGAATCCCGTAAATACCTTCGGCTGCGTACCCAGTCGCAGACCGCTGTGAGTTTGTATTTCCCTGGCATCAACCTTCTCACCCAACTCGCCCAAGCCGCGGTTCTTAGCGCAGGAAGCTCACTGATCGCTAGCGGGCAGACCACGGAAGGCGCCCTGGTGGCGTTCAGCCTCTACCTGACGATGCTCTTTGGACCGATTCAGCAGCTCTCCCAGGTATTCGACCAATTCCAACAGGCAAGCGTCAGCGTCTCGCGCATCCGCGAACTTCTCAACGAACGCCCAGCCCTTACCGTTTCCGCGGACGCAAAAGATCCGGCGTTTGTGAAAGGGCCAGCAATTCAGTGTGAGGGCGTCGTATATAAGTACGGCGAGGGCGAGCCCACCCTAGACATCACCCACACCTTCCGCGGCACCACAGCTGTGGTCGGTGCGACGGGTGCGGGGAAAACTACGCTGCTGCGGCTCATCAATAGGTTCATGGATCCGACGGAGGGGACGATCCGCGCGGATAATACGGACATTCGGGACTTCAACGTGCGTGGATGGCGGAGCTGCATTGGCACCGTGCCACAGGAACCACAGCTCTTCGAGGGCACAGTGGCCGAAAACATCGCCTACGGCGACAAGAATGGCGACAAAAATGATGACTGCGATCCTGCACTACGCAAAGAAAGAGCACGGACCGCTGTCGAACGCATTGGTGGAGAGAAGATCCTGCAAACGATCCCCGGTGGGCTCGACGCTGCCATTTCACCCGGCACCAATACCCTTTCGGCAGGACAAAAACATATGATCGCGCTTGCTCGGGCGGAGTACATCAGGCCGCCGATTATGCTGCTCGACGAAGCGACGGCAAACATCAATGACGACGAGGAAGCCCAGATTGTCGAATCGATCAACCGCGTTACCCGCGACCGCACCGCACTTATCGTCGCGCACCGACTACGCACCGCAGCAAGGGCCGACACCATCGTGGTGATGGATCATGGCCGCATTGTCGAAATTGGAGAGCATAACAAGCTACTACAAAAAGGCGGAGCATATGCCGATTTGTGGAATGCCACGCCAAGGCCGACAACCGGTTTGTAGTAGGGTGGAACGACGAGACTTAAAGCCATAAAGGAAAGAGGCGAGGACCTGCTGTGAGCAGTGCAAATTTCGGTCAAAACGAATGGCTGGTCGATTTGATGTACCAGCAGTATAAGGAAGACCCAAAGTCTGTCGACGCTGAATGGCGCGATTACTTTGAAAATAATTCCTCCCCCGTAAACGCGCCGGGCAACACCCAGGCTACGGCGGGCAACGGAGCACAGAAGACCACGGGCAGCCAGGGCGCTACCAAGAACACCGTCACCCCCACTCGGGATACGACGGCAGGTGGCAAGCAGCCGAAGGGATCTGCGTCCCAGAACCAGGACAGCAACGTCAAGCCCACCCCGAAGCGCACTGCACCGCCGGCTCCGAAGCAGCCGGTGGAAGCTCCAGAGCCGGGCAAGACCACCATTAAGGGTGCCGCCAAGGCCGTAGTTAAGAACATGGACATCTCCCTGGAGATTCCGACCGCGACGTCCGTACGCGATATGCCGGCGAAGCTGATGTTCGAAAACCGCGCCATGGTCAACGAGACCCTGCGAGCCCGCGGCAGCGGCAAGATCAGCTTCACTCACATCATCGGTTATGCCCTGGTACAGGCCGTAAAGGCTCACCCGGACATGAACAACTCCTACGAGCTGGTCGACGGCAAGCCGACCCTCGTCACTCCGGAGCACATCAACCTCGGCCTCGCAATCGACATGGTTGGCAAGAACGGCCAGCGCTCCCTGGTGGTCGCCGCCATCAAGGAAGCCGAGAACATGACCTTCGGCGAATTTGTCGAAAAGTACGAGGACGTCGTTCACCGTGGCCGCGAAGGCAAGCTGACGATGGATGACTTCACTGGTGTGACCATCTCCCTGACCAACCCCGGTGGCATCGGCACCCGCCACTCCGTGCCGCGCCTGACCAAGGGGCAGGGCGCCATCATCGGCGTGGGCTCCATGGACTACCCCGCCGAGTTCGCCGGCGCCTCCGAGGATCGCCTGGGCGAAATGGGCATCGGCAAGCTGGTGACCATCACCTCTACCTACGACCACCGCATCATCCAGGGTGCAGAGTCCGGCGAGTTCCTGCGCACCATGAGCCGTCTGCTGATCAACGACGAGTTCTGGGATGAGATCTTCCACGCCATGCGCGTGCCTTACGCTCCTACTCGTTGGAGCCAGGATCTGCCAAATATCGGCGTAGACAAGTCCACCCGCGTGATGCAGCTGATCGAGGCCTACCGCTCCCGCGGTCACCTGATCGCAGACATCAACCCGCTGCAGTGGACCCAGCCGGGACTGCCGATTCCGGACCACTCCGACCTGAACATCGAATCCCACGGCCTGACCCTGTGGGACTTCGACCGCACCTTCCACGTCGGTGGCTTCGCCGGTCGCGAGACTATGACCCTACGTGAGGTGCTCTCCACCCTGCGCAAGGCCTACACCCTGAAGGTCGGCACGGAGTACACCCACATTCTCGACGCCGAAGAGCGCAACTGGCTGCAGGATCGTATCGAGGCTGGCCAGGCCGAGTTCACCCCAGCACAGCAGAAGTACATTCTGCAGAAGCTGAACTCCGCCGAGGCGTTCGAGAACTTCCTGCAAACCAAGTACGTCGGCCAGAAGCGCTTCTCCCTGGAGGGCGCCGAGACCCTGATCCCGATGATGGATGCCGCTATCGACCGTGCTGCAGACGCAGCCCTGGACGAGGTCGTCATCGGCATGCCGCACCGTGGTCGCCTGAATGTTCTGGCCAACATTGTGGGCAAGCCTTATGCCCAGATCTTCACCGAGTTCGAGGGCAACATCGACCCAGCTGCCGCCGGCGGTTCCGGCGATGTGAAGTACCACCTGGGTCAGCAGGGCCACTACCACCAGATGTTCGGCGACAACGACATCGACGTCTACCTGGCAGCTAACCCCTCCCACCTGGAAGCCGTTAACCCGGTCATGGAGGGCATCGCCCGCGCTAAGCAGGATCAACTGCACGAGAAGCACACCGTCATGCCGCTGCTGCTGCACGGCGACGCCGCATTTACCGGCCTGGGCATCGTGCAGGAAACCATCAACCTAGCTCGCCTCGAAGCCTACGAGGTTGGCGGTACCGTTCACATTGTGGTGAACAACCAGATCGGCTTTACCACCACTCCGGACGCTGGCCGTTCCACCCACTACGCCACGGACCTGGCCAAGGGCTTCGACTGCCCGGTCTTCCACGTCAATGGCGACGACCCTGAGGCTGTCGTTTGGGTTGCACAGCTGGCCGTTGATTACCGCAACCGCTTCGGCAAGGACGTCTTTATCGATCTGGTGACCTACCGCCGTCGCGGCCACAACGAGGCTGATGATCCTTCGATGACCCAGCCGCTGATGTACAAGCTGATCGGTGAGACCAAGTCTTCCCGCGATCAGTACACCGAAACCCTGCTGGGGCGCGGCGACCTGACCGAAGAGGACATCGAGCGCGTACAGCGCGACTTCCACGATCAGCTAGAGACCGTATTCACTCAGGTACGCGAAGCTGAGAAGGGCACCAAGCCGAAGGAACAGGGTGGCATCACTGGTTCCCAGGATCTTCCGCATGGCCTAGATACCTCCGTGGATCGCGAGCTCATTGAGCACATCGGAGACCTATTTGCAGACGTGCCGGATCACATCACCCCGCACCCGCGTGTGAAGCCGGTGATCAAGCGTCGCAAGGAAATGTCCCGTAACGGCAACATCGACTGGGGCTTCGCCGAACTGCTGGCTTTCGGCTCCCTGGTTGACGGCGGCAAGCTGGTGCGTCTGGTCGGTGAGGATACCCTTCGCGGTACCTTCACCCAGCGCCACGCCATCCTGTTCGACCACACCGACCACGACCGCTACAGCCCGCTGGAAGAGCTGGCTCGCGAGTCCGGCAAGGGCGGTGGCTTCGAGGCCTACAACTCCGCCCTGACCGAGTACGCGGGCATGGGCTTTGAGTACGGCTACTCCGTCGGCAACCCGGATGCTCTGGTGGCTTGGGAGGCACAGTTCGGCGACTTCGCCAACGGCGGCCAGACCATTCTCGATGAGTACGTTTCCTCCGGTGAGGCTAAGTGGGGCCAGATTTCCTCCCTGGTTCTGCTGCTGCCGCACGGCTACGAGGGTCAGGGCCCGGACCACTCCTCCGCACGTATCGAACGTTTCCTGCAGATGTCCGCAGAGGGCTCCTGGACCATTGCTCAGCCTTCCACCCCGGCCAACTACTTCCACCTGCTGCGTCGCCACGCACTGGGTTCCCTGAAGCGTCCGCTGGTTGTCTTCAGCCCAAAGTCGATGCTGCGCAACAAGATGGCAGTCTCCGCCGTGGAGGACTTCACTGAGGTTAAGAAGTTCCAGTCCGTCATCGACGACCCGAACCAGAATGGAAAGAACGAAAATATCAAGACCGTTCTGATGTGCTCGGGCAAGATCTACTGGGATCTGGAGAAGAAGCGCCAGGCTGATGGTCGCGACGATGTCGCCATCGTCCGTGTGGAGATGCTGCACCCGATTCCGTTCAATCGCATCAAGGATGCGCTGGCCAATTACCCGAACGCCGAGGTGCGTTGGGTACAGGATGAGCCGGCCAACCAGGGTCCGTGGCCGTTCCTGGCTCTGCAGCTGCCGGAGCACATCCCGGGTCTGCAGATGAAGCGCGTTTCCCGCCGTGCACAGTCCTCCACCGCTACCGGTGTTGCGAAGGTGCACCAGCTGGAGCAGAAGCAGCTGCTGGACGAGGCTTTCAAGTAAGCTCTCTTCCGCACTTCCGCGCTAGCTAGAAAAACCCGCCGCAGTACAGCGGCGGGCTTTTTGTTACTTATTTAACCTCCGGCTTAGCCTCCGAGCATCTCCATAGTTGTTGCTGTTGCCACGTGATTGAGCTGCGCCCGTACTTTGCGACCGGCAATGTGTTTCGAATAGATCACGACTGCATTTTGCGGCAATGAGTCCCCTGGGCACGGCGTGGCCTGTCCCGGCAGCGTCGCCCCGACCTCTGATGGCAATGCGCTGAGCAGTTCATCGTAGACGAGGCTATTCCATTCTTCCGCACTCTTAGTTTCCGTCGCGCCTTCCGAAAGCTCAGCCTGCGCGCTTTGCTTTTGCTTTTTGTATTCGCGTCGCAGCTCCATGGCTCGATTACGATCTAAGTGCTCCAGCAGCTCCCCCGTACAGCCGTAGGAAACGGTGATTTCACCAGATCTCACCTGTCGAATGCGACGATCGGCGGGAATGGGTTTGCGCTCGGTCTTGCGCCCAAAATCATCGAGCTCCCGCACCAGATAGCGAGCAAAAGCATCAGCGTACCTTTCGGGCATCGGCGAATTTCCCACCGCTCGCTCGGGCATCCCCACTAAAAAAGGCTCCGGGGTTTCTTCAGCACAAGCAGTCAGGCCACCACAGGAAGCGAGGCAAGTTATTGCCGCAATTATGGACGCCACGTCTCGCCGCCCCAACGTTCGCATCTTATTCTGTCCCTTTGCATTTCGTGCAGCTATACAACTCGCCACATTCTACCTTGTGGAGGCGATCAAGTACCCTAAGTAAACATGAGTACAAGTCGCGTGTATGCAGGACGATTGGCCGGCCTAGTGGTGCTGGGACCAGACGGCGAATCCGTTGGCCGCGTCCGCGATGTTGTCATCACCATTCACGGCGATAATGCGACTGCACTTGGTCTCGTGGTGGAGATCGCGAATAAGCGCAAGATTTTCCTCCCCATGCTGCGCATTGCGGCGATCACCGCGACGGACATCACGACTTCTTCCAGTTCCGTAAACCTTCGCCCCTTTAAGTCCCGCTCTGCCGAGCTCACCATCTTCGAGGATCTCGTCGGCTCAAAGGTGCACACAGACGATCCAGAGCACGAGGAACTTCACGGGAAGGTTGTGGAGATTACCGATGTCGAGCTGAGCCGTAGTCGGCGTCGTGAATGGAAGATCCGTAACTTAGCGGTCACCCAGCGCAGCCGTCTGGGGCGTAAAACGTCCATTAACATTATCCCGATCGAGCACATCCAGGGACTCCACGCCTCTGGCACGGGTGTGGTCAACCAGGATGCGGAGCTCATCGCCTCCTTCAAGCAGATGCGCAACGCCGACGTGGCGAATGCCCTGGTGGACATGGATGACGCTCGGCGTAATAAAATCGCCGCAGAACTCGACGACGAACGCCTTGCGGACGTGTTGGCGGAGATGCCCGACGACGACCAAACGGCAATCCTCGAGCATCTCAATATTGAGCGTGCCGCCGACGTGCTGGAGGAAATGGATCCGGACGATGCCGCCGACATTCTGGCCGAACTCCCGGGGGATACTTCCGACGTGCTGCTGGAGCTGATGGATCCGGAGGAATCCGAGCCCGTCCGGCGACTCATGAATTTCTCGCCGGAAACTGTGGGTGCACTGATGACGCCCGAACCGATCATTTTGACGCCCCAGGCCACCGTCGCAGAAGCTCTCGCCCACGCGCGAAATCCAGAGCTGCCGACGTCCCTATCCTCCATGATCTTCGTCGTACGACCTCCCCAGGCGACCCCGACGGGCAAATACCTAGGCTGTGTGCATCTACAGAAGCTTCTCCGCGAACCACCGTCCTCCCTTGTCAGTGGAATCTTAGATCTGGAGTTACCCGCGCTGTTCGCAGATGACAACCAGGAAACGGCGGCGCGCTACTTTGCCACCTACAACCTGGTGTGTGGCCCGGTGCTGGATCACGATCAGCATCTCCTTGGCGCTGTCAGCGTGGATGACCTGCTGGATCACATGTTGCCTGAGGATTGGCGCGAAGAAGACTGGCGCGTGGAATCTCCAGCCATTTCAGCAACCCCGTCTACCCCGGTATCCCAAGCAGCCTCGGAATTGAAGGAGGTCTAGGCATATATGGCACGTAAATTCTCCCGCGTGGATCTGGATACTCCGACCGACGCCACCCGCCAGAAAAAGAAGTTCAATCTCGACGGGGACGGTGTCGGTCGCGTAGCTGAGAGGATTGCTCGCTTCCTGGGCACCGGCAAGTACCTCTTTTACCAGACGATCATCGTTGTCGCCTGGATCCTGCTGAACCTGGGCGGCATGTGGTGGAACTGGGATCCATACCCATTCATCCTGCTCAACCTCGCTTTCTCTACCCAGGCCGCCTACGCCGCGCCCCTGATCCTGTTGGCACAGAACCGCCAGGACGACCGCGACCGCGTCAGCCTGGATGAGGATCGCCGCCGTGCCGCAGAAACCAAGGCCGATACGGAATTCCTAGCCCGTGAGGTCGCCAGCGTGCGCATTGCCGTGGGTGAGACGGTTACCCGTGATTATCTCCGCCGTGAGCTCGAGGAGCTCCACGACATTCTGCAACGCATTGACGACAAGATCGACGACACCCGCCGAGACGAGGAAGCTCGCGGCGACGCGCGCGACGATTAACCGCCCGGAATTAGCGTCTCGCCGGTCGTTCGATAGACTTAATCCCATCATGTCCCAAGTCACTGAATCCGCTGTACGCAGCGCGCTATCCCGCGTAGAGGACCCTGAACTAAACCGCACGATCACGGATCTCGGCATGGTGAAGTCCATCGACATCAACGGAAGTGATGTCGCGGTGGAGATCTACCTGACGATCGCCGGCTGCCCGATGAAAAACCACCTGACGGAAAAGACCCGCGAGGCCGTGGCTTCCGTCGACGGTGTGGAGAACGTCACGGTTACCACTGACGTTATGAGCGATGAACAGCGTCGCAACATTCGCCAGATGGTTCGTGGTGACGCGGCAGATCCGGTGATTCCTTTTGCCCAGTCCGACTCGACCACCCGCGTGTTCGCCATCGCCTCCGGCAAGGGCGGTGTGGGCAAGTCCAGCGTCACCGTGAACCTCGCCGTTGCTCTGCAAAAGCGAGGACTGAAGGTCGGCGTGATCGATGCCGATATTTATGGCCACTCCGTGCCCGGCTTGATGGGCTCCACCGACAAGCCGCACCAGGTGGACGAAATGATCATGCCGCTGCAAGCACACGGCGTGAAGTTGATCTCCATTGGTCACTTTATTGGAGACAACTCGCCGGTTGTGTGGCGTGGCCCAATGCTGCACCGCGCAATCCAACAGTTCCTGGCAGACGTGTTCTGGGGCGACCTAGACATTCTGCTGCTGGACCTGCCGCCGGGAACCGGCGACGTGGCGATCTCCGTGGCGCAGCTTGTGCCAAACGCCGAATTGTTGATCGTCACCACCCCGCAGGCTGCAGCAGCCGAGGTTGCAGAGCGTGCGGGCTCCATCTCTCAGCAAACTCGCCAGCGAATTGGTGGCGTGATCGAGAACATGAGCTGGATGGATATGCCGGATGGCACTCGCATGGAGGTCTTTGGCTCCGGAGGCGGCCAGTTCGTTGCGGATCGCCTGTCCCAGATCACCGGGGCGAAGGTACCCCTGATGGGGCAAATTCCACTGGATCCTAACCTGCGCATCGGTGGCGACCTCGGTAACCCCATTGTGCTTTCGGAGCCGAACTCTCCGGCCACGATCGCATTCGGAGGAATCGCCGATCAGCTGGCTGTGCGTCGTAGCTCGCTGGCCGGTAAATCACTGAACCTCGGCGTCACAAAGAAATAGGCCGAGCGCCAGGCTACGTTACGTCCTCCCACCCGTTGCTGGGTGCGGAGGGCTTTTCATTGCCAGTCAGCTGCTGGGCAGCATTGGCCACAGGATCGTCCAATTGGGAAGAACGGGACTCCCCCGCCGCGGACTGCTGTGACACGCTCACGCCATCGTTATCAGCACTGCCGCTAGCCGGGGCGGGTTGACCTGGCTTATTTCCAGACTTCAGGGTCTCACGCAGATTTGGCTTGCGCACCGTATCGACGGTGTCTTTGACGTCCTGCTTCGTCTCGTTGAAGGAGGTCAGGAAGCTATCATCGTCATCCAGCAAAGTCTTGGTTATGAACCCCTTCGCACCCATTTGGCGTACAGAGTTCAGCTCCTGCAAAGGCTTGGAGAACTCGCGAAAGTCCTCCCCCAGCTCACCGTCTAGTTGATCCTTTGCCTGCGATACTGCCTTGCGTACCGCCAGCAAGACCGCGCGAACCTCCTTGATAAGACCCGGCAATCGCTCCGGGCCAATGAGGAACAACGCGACGATCAAAAGTACGAGGACTTCGCCCCAACCTACATTGGAAAACACCTGTCTAACCTAACTCAAACTGCAGGGCATTTCACTTTACTTGCCGCGGAACTGCATTTTACGCAGCAAAAGGTCCAGCCGATCAACCAACGTTTCGGGGCGGCGACAGCCATCCACGGAGAAACGATGCGGCGCATCATCCTCGCGGCACTCTTCCGGAATGCGCTGTAATTTTTCCATCAATCCGCCCGGGGTGTGTACGTCCGAAGTGTGCTCGCGCATTCGGTTGGACGCACTTCGCTGGGCACGCACCTCCGCCCTGCACGTTTCACAGTGGACGAGGTGGATTTTCGCTCGGTGTTCCGCACGGCGGGAAAGTTCCCCGTCAACAAGCGCAGCGATGGCCTCGGTGGACAGGTGGTCGACGGACAGTTCCCCCGTGAGGTTTTCAACGAAAGATGTCACGTGCTTTACCTGCCTTTCCACTTCAACGGTGTCTGTTTCTTTAGCGCCGTTCCAAACGTCTCAGACCGACACTAGTCGCTCAGCCTTTAGGCCTGGCCAGTGTAGACCAGTTCGCCATGGTTACGTTCCAGGTTACCGCGAAGTTGCGCGCGGGCGCGGTGGATGCGGGAGCGCACGGTTCCCATCTTCACGCCAAGGGTCTGGGAGATTTCGTCGTAGCTCATCCCCAGCCCGTCACAGAGCACGACGGCTACGCGGTACTCCGGCGCTAGCTGATCCAGCGCCTTTACCAGCGCAGGATCCAGATTGTTCAGTTCAAAGGTGGCTTCGGGGTCGTCAATGCCGCCCTCGATGCGGTCATAATCCTCGGGCAGCGCTTCCATGCGAATCTTCGCACGCCGGCGCACCATATCCAGGAATAAGTTAGTGGTGATGCGGTGCAGCCATCCTTCAAAGGTTCCCGGCTGGTAGGTCTTGAGGCTGCGAAAGACTCGCATGAACGTATCCTGCGTGAGGTCTTCTGCGTCCTGTTGGTTTCCTGCGAGGTGATAAGCCAGCCGGTAGACGCTGTCTGCGTGTTCTGCCACCAATTCCCCCCAGCCCGGAAGTTCGCCGGTACCTGCATCGAACACTGCTGTGGTTCGTGGGGCGGGGGTTTGATCTGCGTTCATGCCCATATTGTGGCTGATTGTCCTCAAAATCTTGTGCTGCACGCCTGGCAGTTTCCTGTGAGGATTTTACCCCCTGTGGGGGTGGAACGAAAGTTCGTCACTCGGGTCACTCTTGTTCACTTGCTTTTCTATTTTTGACGCCGGCGCCTGACATGCCGAGAACAAGCACAACATTGACGCTTTCCTGGCCTATCGTCGTGAAGCGTGAATGCTGCATCATCTTCCCCCATTGAGGCCATCCGTGAGTACGTTCGGGCGACCAGCGAGCCGGACGAGGTGACCACCACCGCTGTCGAGGCGGCACAGGAGTTTGGTCTGCTCACCCCCGATGCGATGACTGCTGAGTTTTTGGAATTCATCGCCACCCGCGCAGGCGCCAACGCCGCTGCCCAGGGACACACCCCCACCGGCATTATCGTTTCGCCAGCCAGTGGCGTAATCGGCCTGCACCTTTTCCAGGGCCTTAACGCCGCACAGACCGAAGGACACCTGACGTGCATCGAGCCGGAGGTACAACACCAACAGTTGGCCAAGCAGGCTTTCGCCAATGCCGGTCAGCGCCCCAATACCTTCCGTTTCTTGCCCAGCGCTCCGCTGGATGTAATCCGCCGTCTAGCCAACGATAGTTACGACATGGCGGTCGCAGAGGCCGCGACAGAGGAGTTCACCGCGATTGTGGAATCCACGCTCCCGGCACTTCGCACTGGTGGTGTCCTCGTACTTCTGGATTCTTTGATGGACGGCCTGGTGGGTGATGAAAACCGCACCGACCGCCAGACCACCCGGGCTCGCGAAGCAGATCAGTTCTTCCGCGAGCTGGAAAACGCCAAGGTCTCTCGCCTTCCTTTGGGCGCGGGTGCGACGCTGATCACGAAGATCAGCTAAGAACGCAGGTCTGTTAGACGACTACGTTCTTGCCAATGCAGACCACGCCCCCCTTGGAGATCGTAAAGCGATCCTGATCGCGGGCGCGATCCACGCCGATAATCTCCCCAGCCGAAACCTGAACGTTCTTGTCCAGGATGGCGTGACGCACCACTGCACCGCGACCGATGCGCACACCTGGCATGATCACGCAGCCTTCCACAGAGGCACCTTCCTCCACGACGACGTTCTCACTCAGCACGGAGTTTCGCACCGTGCCCGCGGAGATGATGCAGCCCGCGGAGACCATCGAAGACTGAGCAATACCGCCCTTGACGAATTTCGCCGGCGGCAGGTTGCCCGTCTCAGCCGTGTGGATGGGCCACTGCTGGTTGTACAGGTTAAACACCGGGTGCACGCTGATGAGATCCATGTGCGCCTCGTAGAACGCATCAACGGTTCCGACATCACGCCAGTAACCCTTGTCACGCTCGGTCTCTCCTGGAACGTAGTTGTTGGAGAAGTCGTATACATAGGCCTCGCCACGGTCCACCAGGCGCGGGATAATGTCACCGCCCATATCGTGGTTGGAGTTCTCGTCTTCGGAGTCTTCCTTCAGCGCGTCGATCAAGGTCTGTGCAGTGAACACGTAATTACCCATGGAGGCAAAGGCAACCTCTGGGTCATCCGGAACGCTCGGCGGTTCAGCAGGCTTCTCGAGGAACTGCTCGATCTTGTTGTCATCGCTCGCCTGGATCACACCGAACGCGGTAGCTTCGTGGCGTGGCACCCGTAGGCCAGCGACCGTCACACCGGCGCCACTGGCAATGTGCTCCTGCACCATCTGCTCCGGATCCATACGGTAGACGTGATCCGCACCGAAAACGATGATGTAATCCGGCTGCTCGTCGTACACCAGGTTTAGGGACTGCAGAATGGCATCTGCAGAACCGGTGAACCAACGCTTGCCCAGGCGCTGTTGAGCCGGAACAGGAGTGATGTACTGGCCTGTCAGGCCGGACAGTTGCCAGGACTGGGAGATGTGGCGGTCGAGGGAGTGGGACTTGTACTGGGTCAGCACACAGATTTTGTAGTAACCGGCGTTGACCAGGTTAGACAGCACGAAGTCGATCAGGCGATAGTTGCCGCCGAACGGTACGGCAGGCTTAGCGCGATCGGCGGTGAAAGGATACAAGCGCTTTCCCTCGCCACCGGCAAGGACAATGGACAGGACATTTGATCTGCTCTTCACACTTTCCAACCTAGCGACCTCGGAATAGTTTTGCTTGTCAAGCAGGCAATCTGATATGGAACGGTGCCCCCTAATGCGTTAAACCGGATAATCGTCGACGTTCTTACCAGGACACACAGCGCCTAGCCCGGTTAGGCTGGAAGCATGCGTATCGCCATGCTGACAAAGGAATATCCCCCAGAGATTTACGGTGGTGCCGGCGTGCACGTCACCGAGTTGGTTCGTTACATGCGGAAGCTCGAACACGTCGATGTGCACTGCATGGGTGGGCCACGCACAGAGCAGGATGTCTACGTTCACGGAGTTGACCCAGAGCTCGCTGAGGCCAATGGTTCGCTCAAGACTCTTTCCACCGGTTTGCGTATGGCTGATTCTTTGGGCGACGCCGAGGTCGTCCACTCCCACACCTGGTACACGGGACTGGGCGGCCACGTTGGTGGACTTCTGCACGGTATTCCCCACGTGGCAACGGCTCACTCACTGGAGCCACATCGCCCGTGGAAACGCGAACAGCTTGGTGGCGGTTACGATGTTTCCTCTTGGTCGGAAAAGAATGCGATGGAAAACGCAGATGCGGTCATCGCTGTGTCTGCCAAGATGAAGGAATCCATCCTCGACGCCTACCCAGCTATCGACCCAGACCGCATCCACGTGGTGCTGAATGGAATTGATTCCGAGCTTTGGCAGCCGCGCCCGACCTTCGAAGCGGCAGTGGAGGCTGGCAACCGTTCCGTACTCACGGAACTAGGCGTCGACCCCAACCGCCCCATCGTCTCCTTTGTCGGACGCATTACCCGCCAAAAGGGCGTCCCTCACCTGCTGAAGGCCGTAGCGCACCTCGATCCGGAGATCCAGGTTGTTCTGTGCGCGGGCGCGCCTGATACCCCGGAAATCGAAGCCGAGGTCACTGCACTGGTTGAAAAGTTGCAGGCTGAGCGCGACGGCGTGTACTGGGTTAAGGAAATGATGGAAAAGCCGAATCTGCAGGAGATCCTCTCGGCCTCCGATGCGTTTTTGTGCCCTTCCATCTACGAGCCACTGGGCATTGTGAACCTAGAGGCCATGGCATGTGGAACCGCCGTTGTGGCCTCCGACGTTGGCGGTATTCCGGAGGTTGTCGTCGACGGCGAGACGGGAACCCTAGTCCACTATGACGAGAACGATACGGAGACTTTTGAGCGTGGCCTGGCCGATGCTACAAACGCTCTCGTCGCAGATCGGGATAAGGTACGCAGCTTCGGTGAGGCTGGGCGCCAGCGCGCCGTGACGACCTTCAGTTGGGCGACAATCGCCGAGCAAACCGTCGACGTATACAGGTCCCTGCTTTAAATTCAATCCGCTGGTATGAATGGTGGCATGCATTCTTCCTCCCATAAGCACCGCCCGGAACTGCACGTCACCGCAGAAACGGGGGTGCTGGAAGCACCCGCAGGCGCCGTGTTCTCAGGTAACGCCCTGCATGTGTTCCACCAGTTCCGCCCGCGGTCTTCCGAAGGCTCTCGTTGGGCGCATCAGGTAGCCTCTGAGGCAACTTATGACTGGGACATCTGTGACGATGTCATCGTCCCGAACCAGGGACTAAGCGAACAGAGTGCCAGCGCGGAAGCTGCTTCCCACGGCACCGAAATCGATATGCTCGCCGGAGCCGCCGTGCCTATCGACCATGGTGCCGAATTGTTTTTCGTCGTCACCCATGCCACCTCCGAGGCCACTGTGGAGCAAGCTCTGGCCGCGGAGATTCCCCATGGCCAGCGCGGCCCACGTACGTTCACCATTGAACGTGCGCAGATCCCGAACCTGCTCGAGGCCACTGAGGTGTCGGACGATCCCAGCCTGCCGGATCCCCATGTGCGTCGCCTGGGCCCAATCGACATCGACGATTCGGCGTTCCCTGTAGAAAATCTGGTGACCCCCAGCGTGATTCGTCATGAGGATCCCGCTTTCCCCGACGAAGGCTGGCTCATGGTCGCCCTTTCGTTGACCGGTGACAAGGACGCGCAGATTGTCGTTCTACGTTCCGCAGACCGCCAGCACTGGCGCGTCCTAGGGCCAATCGAGTTGCCGAGCGAGGCAGGTTTGCGCCCCGGCCGCCCGTTCGCCCCGCGCATTGTTTCTATGGTGGACGCCGACTCTTCCGCCCGTCGCGATATCCTCTTCGTCACTTTCCCCGGCGGTGCCGGAGAGTCCGATGAGGTTGCCGGTTACGTGGTTGGCAACCTCAGCGGCACCTCGTTTAGCGTTATCAGTCCCTATACCGTCATCGACTTTGGACACGACTTCACCCGCCCGCGCGTCATCGACCACACCACCCCGGTGATGTTTGGCCTGGTCGGCGCTCACCCGTCCTTGGATGGACAATGGGCAAATTGTCTCTCCGCGCCGCGTTATCTCACGCTGGTGAACGGCGAGCTCTTCCAAGATGTTGTCGGTGCGCCCACGGCGGTACGTACTTTCTCGGACTACGCATTCATCTGGTCGGCCCAGCTAGATGCCGAGGAGGGTCGCGTGGACGTCGACGTCACTGATGACTCCGGCCAGGTGATCGCCACTATCAGCTACACCAAAGACGCTGTCTCCGTTACCCGCTTGGGTGTGGACACCCGCACCGCTCCGCTAAAGGATGCGGACTCGGATACATTGACGGTATTTCTCGATGGCCCCGTATGCGAAGTATTCGCTGACGGCGGTGCTGTCACTTTGACCAGCGCCATCCCAGCACACTCGCAGATTTCCGATATTGATGTACGCGCCACTGGCGGGGCGAAGGTTATTTCCTCCATGCAAACGGCGGGGCGCCATTTGATGCGCATGCAGGCAGGACTGACCACCCCGGAAGAACAGGAACACTACATGGCAGAAGCTCTCATCGCAGATCGCGATGTGTCCGAAGGAATCTTCGACGAAGAAGACTAGCGGGTGGCTTTTGCCAAGCGTGTAATCGCTGCACGGGCGGTAACTTCCATGGTCTCCGGCAGAGCTTCGATGCGTTCCTTCAAAACGTCCGGGTGGATGTGACGCGCCGAGGGGCTCATGCCGATCTGTGCTGCGATGGAAGCCTGATCGAGAACCATCGGGAACTCGATATGCTCGGACTCCCCTACCGGAACCAAGTGACCGGAAGCCTGGCTGATCATCCGCTCAACCTTGCCCTCCTCAACGTCCAAAATGCCCAGCGGCTCACGCAGTTCACCTAGGTGGCCGACCTCCGCGGTGAGGACTACAACCTGTCCCTCCGGCGTGAGGATACGGGCAAACTCTGCCGCATTACGCGGTGCGAAGACAACCATGATGGCGTCAACACTTTCCGAAAGAATTGGCAGGCGCGACCAGGCGTCAGCGACGACGGCGCCTACCCGTGAATGCGACGAGGCCAGCCGCTTAGCCGCAGCAGTCGAAACGTCGATTCCCACCCCGCGGGAACGCTCGACCGTGTCCAGCGTGTGGGCGAGGTAGTAGCCGGTACCGGCGCCAATCTCCACGATGGAAGGTGCGTGCTCAGCGGCAACATTGCCATCGTCCAGAACGTTTTCAACATTTGCGGTCACAGCCTCGACGAAAGGTGCGAAGTGGCCGCCAGACAGGAAGGTTTCGCGGGCGTCGATCATCGACGCATCGTCACCGGAGTAGCGCAGTCCGGAGCCGCCCGCGAGGGTCACATACCCCTGCCTTGCAACGTCGTAGCTGTGGCCGGACTCAGAGACTAGAGTGCGCCACTCTTCGTCGCCAGCGCTCAAGCGGGAACCGTCTACGGGATCGGCGAGGAGGTCAATGACATCTGCAAGCACGAACAGATTCCTTCCTGATTTCTCTTACAAAGCCCGCTGTGGGGAGCTAATAAACGACCACCTTATGGTAGACCGTCTACAGCTCGAAACATATATCGGGCAGCGATTTCAACAAAGGGTTAGTGGATCAGCCACTGCACCAGAGTGCGCGCGCCGAAACCGGTACCTACAGGTGTGACCTCATCGTAGGCAGATTCTGCGCGACCGGGTCCAGCAATGTCCAGGTGAATCAGCGGCACACCCCGGGTAAAGCGACGCAGGAACATAGCCGCGGTGGTCGCACCCGGCCCCTTGGGAGTTTGACGCACATCTGCGATCTTGGAGTTCACGTTCTCCTCCAAGTAATCCTGCATCGGCATTGGCCACCAGTGCTCCCCTACTGTCGCACCACGACGAGCAAGTTTGACGCCTGCACCCCAGTTGTCGGCGAATACCGCACCGGTGCGCAGCCCCAAGGCCACCTTTGCTGCACCCGTCAGCGTTGCGACGGTCACCACGGCTACCGGCTTGTATTTCTTCGCGCCATAACTGATCGCATCGGCCAAAATCATGCGACCCTCTGCGTCGGTGTTCGTCACCTCGGAGGTCAGGCCACCATAGTGTTCCACCACATCGCCCGGGCGGTAGGAATTTCCATCGATCATGTTTTCCGCCGTCGGAATCAGCGCCACGATCTTTCGCGGTACCTTTTGCTCCGCCAGGGCGCGGAACGCGGCAATGACACTGGCTCCGCCCGTCATATCGGTGCGCATGGTATCCATTCCCGCAGCGGGCTTTACGCTAATTCCACCGGTATCGAAGGTCACGCCCTTACCAACCAGCACGACGGTGCGGCGACGACGGCGCAAGTCGACCTTCTCCGGATCCCACACCAACTCGATCAACATCGGCGGACGGGAGGATCCCTTGCCGACGGCCAGTACTCCGCCAAAGCCCTTATCCTTCAGCCATGCGGCATCGCGCAGGCGAACCTTGACGCCTTCAATGTCCGATACCGCCTTCTTGGCCTGGGTTGCGAGCCATTCCGGGGACTTCACGTTGGCCGGGGCATTGGCCAGATCTCGCGACAAGCAGGTTGCCTTGCCCAGGGCCTTGCCTTCCTTCACAGCAGCTACATAATCCGCAGTGTCGAATCCGGAAGATTCAAAATCCTGCGGCAGTACTAGGTGTACGTCGCGCACTCGGGCGGGCTTACGCTTATTGGTGGTAACAAAGCTGTGGTTGCCAACAATCAGGCCGATCACCAAGGAACGGACGTTGTCGGGAGTGAACTCCTCTGGAAGGTGTACCTGCACAATGTGCTTCTTCGCCCGCACAGGGTGGCCATCTACGACCTTGCCAATACGGCGCACCAGCTTTGCGCCTGCTCCGCGCCATCCGTCCTCCAGGAACTCACGTCCATCGCTGAGGTCGAGAGGACGGGTCGGGTCGGCAGGCACCCTTACAACCCACTGGCCGGTGGAATCAAGCTCGACCTCACCCGGCGCGGAGGAACCGGCGGCCACCTTCACCTGCGCTTCGATAATTTCGGATCCCTCTGCGCGCGGGCCGATCGTCACATTGGTCACTCTTTGGGGGATATTCGGAATCGGTGCCATTGTTTAACGCTCCTGTTCGCGGGGTTCTGCGGGGTTATCGACGGTGGCTTCGTCTTGATCTGTATGCTGCGCACCAACCTGCTGCTCAAGCTCTTCGATACGCCCGGCGAGGCGATCGATATAGAAGTCGACTTCAGCTTGATTGTAGCCACGAATTTCCAGCGAAAAGCCGGTGTCGCGAATGCCCTCGGCGGTCAAGGGCTTGCTCTCGAGATCCCGCCAGTGTTGCTTCTTTGCTTCTCCTGCAGCCACGGGAGGCAATGCCTCTCCACGGCCAAAGACCGTGCCGAGCAAATAGACCAAGAGCGCGCCTACAAGGAATGCTCCGACGAGAGACAACAACCAAAACATGTCTTCAAATGTACCGTCTCTTCACTTTCTGCTGGCGCTTAGTGAGGCTTTTATTCGAATACCTCGCTACTTACCGCGCTTTCCTTCACAATCGAAACGATCCAGCTGCTCGGAGATACGATCCTGCTCCGCAGCCAGCTCCTCCTGGCGGCGCTTCAGCTTCTCTACAGCGTCGGCGTGGGCATCGACGCAAATCTGCACGGCCTCGGCAGGATCATCAGTGACGTGGAACAGATCCACGTCCTCCGGCGAGATCATGCCCTCGTCCACCAGACGGGTGGTGATCCATTCGACGAGCCCACCCCAGAATTCCTTGCCGATCAGAATAATCGGGAACTTCCGGATCTTTTCGGTCTGCACCATGACCAGTGCTTCAAAGAGCTCATCCAAGGTGCCGTAACCGCCCGGTAGACACACAAATGCCTGTGAATACTTAAGGAACATGGTCTTGCGTACGAAGAAGTAGCGGAAGTTCAGTCCCAGATCCACCCACCGGTTCAGGCTCTGCTCCATGGGAAGCTCAATGCCAAGTCCAATGGACAATCCGCCGGACTCCTGTGCTCCGCGGTTGGGGGCCTCCATCAGGCCGGGGCCTCCACCAGTGATCGTCGCATAGCCGGCCTCATGGATCAGTCGCCCGAGTTCGCGACCCTTTTCGTAGTACGCGTGGCCAGGCTTTACGCGTGCCGACCCGAACACCGTGATCGCCTTGGGGATCTTTGCCAGCGCACCGAAACCATCAACGAACTCGGATTGGATTCGCATCACTCGCCACGGATCCGTATGCAGCCAATCGATATTGGTCTGTTGCGCCAGCAGTCGTTGGTCCGTCGTTGATTTCTGCTTCTCGTTGTGCCGCTTTCCGCGCAGCAGGACGGGGCCGCGAAGCCGGAAATCGCCGTTATTGTCGCTCGAGTTCATGCGTGGGATTGCTTTCGGTGTGTTGTTGAGTTGTCGGTCTTTTTGTTCTTTTTCTCTGTGCGCTTTTCACGCTACTGCTTGGTGCCCCCTCGCGCTCGTTCTAAATGACGCCACCCCGCATCCACCCAGCTCAGTCTCCCCCCCCAGTGCCCTAACCAGAAGGGAGTGGGCGCGACGGATTTAGTTGGAAAGGAACTGTATAAGTTCCCGGCTCACGTCCTCGATCTGAGCCACTGGGCAGCGCTCATCCTTCGTGTGGCACAACCCCGGGTCGCCGGGCCCGAAATTCACGGCTGGAATCCCCAACTCCGTGAACCTGGCCACGTCGGTCCATCCGTACTTTGGGCGCACACGTCCTCCGGTTGCCTCCACCAATTTCGCCGCGAAAGGTTGATGGAGGCCTGGAGCAGCCGCGGCTGCGGCGTCATCCAATTCCACAGAAAAACCCTCGACCGGTGCATCGGGCGTGCCCACCTGGAGCACCTCGTATAGATGCTCCAAAGCCTCGTCAACACTGCGGTGCGGGGCATAGCGGAAGTTGATAAAAGCCCAGGCCTCGTCGGGAATGGTGTTGGTGGCCACGCCGGACTCGGCGATGACAGCGTTGAGCCCTTCTTTATAGGTCAGGCCATCGATCTCCACATCCTGCGGTTCGTAGTCCGCTACACGCACGAGCACCCGCGCCAATTCATGCAGCGCGTTATGGCCAAGCCAGCTGCGTGCGGAATGTGCGCGGGCTCCCAAGGCGGTGACCTTCACACGCAAGGTTCCCTGACAGCCTGCCTCGATGATTCCGCCGGAGGGCTCGCCGAGCAGGGCTAAATCGCCCGCCAGTAGATCGGGGTCGGACTGCACAAGATGGTTGAGACCATTGTATTTGGTGGCCACTTCTTCACCTTCGTACAACACCAGGGTCAGGTCACAGGCGAGCTCTGCGGAGTTCGCCAGAGTCGCAAAGGCATGGGCATAACAAGCTGCACCGGACTTCATATCTACAGAGCCAAGGCCAAAGATGGTTTCCTCGCCCGTTTCCGGGTCTGGTCCAAGTCGCGAAGGCAAGTTATCTGCCGGGGGAACCGTGTCCAGGTGACCTGCGAGTACCACGCGGAATGGCAGGTCGCGGCGGGTACGTGCGACGAGGGTATTACCGCGGCGCGTAACCTCCACGTTTTCGATGGCACGGAGTGCGGGTTCGACCGCGTCGGCGATCTCCCGTTCATGGTGCGACTCGCTGTAGATATCGACGAGTTGGCGTGTGAGAGCCACCGCGCCGGCGGACAGGTCTATGGAAGTTTCTGCAGTAGTCATTGGTTGCGATCCTAGACTAACCCTCGAAATACCCGTGCCGGCCGCTTGTTGGCCCCAGGGCAAAACCAGCGCAATCACCTGTACTTCCCCATGGGCTAATTGGAGGTGAACGGGGTTAAATATGCCCATGCTGGCCTGTGCTAAAGACCGGTGTGTTCTAATTTCGGTATGAAGTCTCGAGAATCCGATTCAGGTGCCGATCAAGGCGCTTCAAACCAGCTTGGCCACAGCCTAGAAACCCGCCACCTCACGATGATGGGTCTTGGCTCCGCCATCGGTGCAGGCCTGTTCCTCGGCACCGGTGTGGGCATTCAGGCGGCGGGTCCGTCCGTGCTGCTGTCCTACATCGTCGCCGGCGTTGTGGTCATCGCTGTCATGCAGATGCTTGGCGAACTCGCCGCCGCCCGCCCGGCCTCCGGTACATTCGCTACTTATGGTCAGATGGCATTTGGCCGCTGGAATGGCTTCGCACTCGGCTGGTTGTACTGGTTCATGCTCATCATGGTGATGGGCGCCGAGATTACCGGTGCCGGCGCAATCATGGGCTCCTGGTTTGGTGTAGAGGGCTGGATCCCTGGACTCATATGCGTGGTCCTCTTTACGATCGTGAACCTGGCTGGTGTGCGAGGCTTCGGCGAGTTTGAGTACTGGTTCGCGTTTATCAAGGTCGCCGTTATCATCCTCTTCCTTATCATCGGAACCAGCCTGCTGCTGGGCTTTTTCCCCGACTACGAATCCCCCGGGTTGAGCAACTTCTCAGACTTCGCCCCCAACGGCATTTCGGGTATGGCAGTCGGCCTACTGGCAGTGGCTTTCGCCTTCGGAGGCATCGAGATCGTCACTATCGCCGCTGCCGAGTCCAAGGATCCAGCAAACTCCATCGCCGCCGCCGTGCGGGCAGTCATCTGGCGTATCTCCATCTTCTACCTGGGCAGCGTATTTCTCATCTCAGCTCTGTTGCCCTTCGACACCCTTGGCGAAGCGGAGTCCGCCGAAGAGTCGCCGTTCACCCGCATCCTGGCCCTGGCACAGATCCCCGGCATTGTGGAGATCATGGAGGGCGTCATTGTCTTGGCTCTGCTGTCCGCCTTCAATGCACAGATCTACGCCACCAGTCGCCTGATGTACAGCTTCTCCCAGCAGCGCAATGTCCCGCGTTGGTTCGGCAAGACGAATGACCAGAAGGTGCCTTACCGCGCCGTCTGGTGCTCGCTCTTTTTCGCCTTCGTTTCCGTCGCGCTGCAGGTCTGGGGCCCCAAGGATCTCATTAACATCCTATTTAATGCCGTCGGCGGAACGCTGCTAGTCATTTGGATGGTTATTGTGCTGGCTCAGATCAAGTTGCGTCCAGTGTTCGAACGCGACGGCAGCCTGAGCGTACGGATGTGGGGATACCCTGTTCTTCCCTGGTTGACGTTCGTCGCGCTCATTGCTTTGACCATCCTGATGCTCTTCGATGACAGTGCTCGCCTGCAGGTTCTCACCGTCACCATCGCCTTCGCAGTTCTCAGCGTGATTGGTTTTGTGCTGCAGAAGACTCAAGTACGAACAGCACCACACACCCCAAACAGCGGTGCACAGGCTTAGGTAGGATCGACAACCATGACTGCTGCTTATGGATATGGATTTGCCACTCTGACCGATTCTGGCGATGTGCTAGACACCTGGTTCTTCGAGTTCGACCTGGGCAATGCAAACGCTGAGGCCGAAGCTGCGGCCACCGCTGGCACGCAATTGCTCGATCTTGATGACGCCACCAGCTCCGCCCCCGAGGTGTTCCGTCCCCTGGCCCAGTTGGCCGGCACGGACGAGATCCGCGGAACCCGCCGTGTAGCGGTGACCACCACCATTACCGATCTGGACGCCCCAGCCGTTGATGCGCACGACGCGTACCTGCGCCTACACCTCATCTCCGGCCGCAAGATCCAGCCGCATGGCTGCAACCTAGATGGCCTGTTTGGACTACTCAGCAATGTTGTGTGGACTAACCACGGCCCCTGCGCTGTCCCCGGTTTCGAGTCCGTTCGCGCCCGCCTGCAGGCTGAGCGTGGCCCGGTGACGGTCTACAGCGTGGATAAGTTCCCGCGCATGGTCGACTACGTGGTTCCCACCGGTGTGCGTATCGGCGATGCCGACCGGGTACGCCTAGGCGCTCACCTGGCGGAGGGAACGACCGTCATGCACGAAGGCTTCGTCAACTTCAACGCCGGCACTCTGGGCTCCTCCATGGTCGAGGGCCGTATCTCCGGTGGCGTAGTAGTCGGTGACGGTTCCGATATCGGCGGTGGAGCCTCTATCATGGGCACCCTTTCCGGTGGCGGCAAGCAGGTTATCTCCATCGGTCAGCGTTGCCTGCTGGGCGCTAACTCCGGCGTGGGTATCTCACTGGGAGACGACGTCACCGTTGAGGCTGGGCTTTATGTCACCTTTGGCACCAAGGTCACTCTGACCGGCGAAGTTGCGTCCCAGCTGGGCAAGCAGGAAGGCGACACCGTAAAGGCAGCCGAACTTTCCGGCGCCAGCGGTATCCTCTTCCGCCGCAATTCCGTTTCCGGTGCGGTGGAGGCCGTTGCTAACGCCTCGACCGTGGAGCTCAACGAGGCACTCCACGCCAACTAGCAACTCTCCCACTGCGACCAAGGATCCTGCAGGCAGCGCTCAATTTCGATGCGCTGCCTGCTTTTTGTTTCGCAATGCCCCGAGTTGGCCGTGCCGTTCGTACCGTTGTATGTCGACGCCACCAGCGCCAGTTCTATGGCGACCGCGCGCAAGTGCAACGAACCCGCCCCGGGACAATAATGCGGGTAAGTGTCATCACCATGAATTGGCACGCCGAGGTGATTCATCACCACCCGCAGCTGATGAGTATGGCCGGTGAGCGGCTGCAGCTCATAGACGGCCACACCTGCTGCGCGGGTAGCCAACTTCCGAATGCGAGTCACTGTGGCCCGTGCTCCGGCAGCGTCCACAACGCGAACCTGCGGATCGTCTTTGATTTTGAGCATCGGCAGACGCAGCTCACGCCACCGGGCATCGACGTAGGGAGTATCCGCGGCCAACGCCTGATAAGTCTTTGATACCTCCCGGCGCTGGAACTGGGACTGCAAGAACCCGCGAGTGGCCGGGTTCCGGGACAGCACCAGCAGGCCGCGCGTATCACGATCCAAGCGGTGAGCAGCCACCAACTCGGGCTCGTCCATACGCACGCGCAAAAGAGACTGCACGGTAGCGCGCAAGAGGCGACCATTAGGCGTAGACGGCAGCCCATGGGGTTTGTCTACCACCACAGCATCCGGCCCGGAATACAGAATTGGTATCTCCGCAGCCAAAAGCTCGGCAGGCTCTTCTGGGAAATCGGGATACAACCATGCGGGCGTCGCAACGGGGAGCCCCAGCCCCGGGGCCAAGAGGGTGCCCGGGGCAAAAGGCGAATCTCCGGCTGCGGCGGCGAAGTATGTGCGTCCATCGTCGGGCACATGGCCTCGCAGCATTCTCTTTACTGCGGGTACGCCATGGCGTGGCGGCGGACGCCAGCGTTGCAGGGCGGGAATGGCAGACAGCCCCCTTACAAACTAGCTTGGCATTTACGCGTCGCTGGTTAAGCGACGAGCGGCGGCCTCAATCCTCTCATCGGTGGCGGTCAGGCCTACACGGACGAAGTTCTTGCCCTTCGGGCCGTAGAAATCGCCGGGCGCCACCAAAATGCCCTTGTCCGCTAGCTCCGCGACAGTCTCCCGGCCATCGCGTCCCTGGGTTGCCCACAGGTACAGGCCACCGTCCGAGTGCTCAATGTCGTACCCGGCCTCGATCAGGGCTGCGCGCAGAAGCTCCCGGCGGTTTTTGTAAAGCTCCTTTTGCAGCAGCTCGTGGCCATCCTCTTCCAAAGCAGCAACCATGGCGGACTGGATCGGTCCGGGGTTCATCAATCCTGCGTGGCGGCGGATTCCCAGCAACTCCTGGATAAGCTCGCCATCGCCAGCCAACCAACCCGCCCGATAGGAAGCCAAGTTAGAGGTCTTGGACAGCGAATGCACGGCAATGAGATTGGTAAAGTCACCGCCACAAACCTCCGGATCCAGAATCGACAAAGGCCGCTCCTCGCCCCACCCCAGCCCCAAGTAGCACTCATCGGAAACGATGACGGTGCCGCGCTGGCGGGCGAATTCTACAAACTTGCGCAGGTGATCCGCGCCCAGCACCTGACCGTGCGGATTGGCCGGAGAGTTCAGATAGATCAACGCTGGAGTCTGCGGCCCCAGCTTCAGCAGAGAGTCACTGCGCAGCACCTCCGCCCCAGCCAGGCGGGCGGATACCTCGTAGGTCGGGTAGGCCAACTCTGGGATCACTACCGTGTGACCTGCACCAATACCCAGAAGGGTCGGCATCCAGGCGATGGCCTCCTTGGTGCCGATGACGGGTAGCACATTGGTGTCGGCGTCCAAGCCAGCAACGTGGAAGCGGCGCTCCATCGCCCCCACGATGGCAGCGCGCAGGGCGGGTGTGCCCTTTGTTTGCGGATAACCAGGTTCCGCCGCGGATTCGGTCAGCGCCAACTGGATGGCCGGAGAAACCGGATCGACAGGAGTGCCGACCGACAAATCCACGATTCCATCGGGATGGCTCGAAGCCTTGGCCTTAGCCTCAGCAAGTGAGTCCCAGGGGAAGTCGGGCAGTCGGTCGGCTACTGGGGTGCGCTTGAAGGTCATGCTTGTACTCTATACCGCATGTCTCTTACGCCCGGCGCTACCCGGTGGAAATGTGGGCGTCACAAAGAAAAAGCCTAGGCCTGCGGCGGCAGAGCGGCGATCAGCTCCGCGTCGAAGTCCTGCGGCCCCAGCTTGGCGGCACCGCCTGGGGAACCTAGATCGTCGAAGAACGCGGCGTTCGCATCGTTGTACTCTTCCCACTCGTCTGGCACATCGTCTTCGTAGAAGATGGCTTCAACCGGGCACACCGGCTCGCAGGCGCCACAGTCGACGCACTCGTCGGGGTGAATGTACAGGGAACGCTTGCCCTCGTAGATGCAGTCAACGGGGCACTCTTCTACGCAAGCGCGATCCATCACGTCTACACAGGGCTGCGCGATCGTGTAGGTCATCGTCTAATTACCTACCCTTTCTGGAAAGTTCGTCATACTCTCACAAGAGCTCTTTTAGGCTTCTATTCTGTCACTTCAGCGGTTCCAGAGAAAACTGAGGGCGAAGCGGCCATGCAGCCGCTGCCATACCGACTACAAGCAGCAGCATAGACCACACGGTCTGTGGCATTAACGTCGCCTCGCCGAAAGGCAGCTCCGGCCACATGACCGCCAGCAGGTAACCGGCTAGCCAGACAAGCGCGGGAATCCCGGCGATCAGTTTGTTATCCGTCCACAAAAGGGCGGTCTTCGTCACCGCACGGTTGAAGAACAACGCAAACAAGATCGTCCACGGCAACGGCACCAGCATGTCCCCCACCGTAATGCGCGAACCGATGTAGAGAATGCTGATGAACAGCCCAAACAGGGCGCCAATGGAGAGCCATACTATTCCGGAGATACGCTCGGCACGCGTTGTATCCTGACGTGCTTGGGCTTTAGTGGGGTGGCCCCAGTTCGGCTCGTCTTTCAGGCTTGAGGTCGTGCTTTTCTTAGCGTTCACGTCGATCTATCCTACTGTCCATCCGCAGTGACCTCTTCGCCTAGTGCTTGTGCGAAGAAATCCGTTGGCGTGCCGGGGCGCGTCCAGCCCACGCGATAGCTCTCGCTATTGAGCAGTGGCTGCGCAATAAGGTTGGACAGGCAGAACAGCGTGGTGGCTGTAGCGGCCGGTGGGTTCGAGGTCCGCGTCTGGTCATTAACATCTGAGGACGTGCCATCAGCTACCCAAATCTGGGTGGCGTGTGCGCGCATGGCGGCCTGCTTGCTGGCGACGTCTGCTGGAGTGCCGTGTACCACCAGATCGACCTTTGAAGAGGGAACGGAGGCGATCTCCCCCGCTGTGGGGAGACGCCATCCCTCCGGTACCATCGCCGGGTCACCCTCTAGGCCCTGCATTCCCTCCGCGAACTTCTCTTCTTCTGTGACACACCAGAGAACCTGGTTCGGAACACAGTCGCTCGAGTTTTGGCTCATCCGTTGTACCGCTGCGTGCACAATCTGGTGTGCTCGCTTGTGGTCGGGGTGGCCGTATCCGCCATCGGCGGCGTAGGTCAAAATCACGTCGGGGCGAATGTGCTGAATCTGCTCGATCAGCTGTTCCACCTGGGCTTCGAAGGCAGCATCGGAAGGTGAGCTTGCGCCCTCCGGCACACGTGCGAACGCCCGCGGGCGGCGGATCGACTCGCTGCCTTCCATTCCGGAATCTCGCCATGCTCCGCATCCACCCAGAAGGTTCGGGCCATGCTCAATCCCCAAGGCGGTCAAGGCACGCTGTAGCTCAGCGATGCGGTAGCCTCCGAGCATTCCCGTTCCGTTTTCATTCTGCTGGGCGTCGACGAGGGCTTGGTACTTCTCCCCAATCACCTCGCCTTCTTCGCCGAGGGTACAGGTCACGACGGCCACATCATGTCCAAGCCGCCGTGCCTTCGCCAGCGCCAGCCCCGTCCACAGAGTTTCGTCGTCGGGGTGTGCGTGTACCGCCATCACGGTGATTTTCTGCGTGGATGCGGGAGTACGAGTCACGAGCTAATTCTCCTCAAGGGCATTTTCGGCGGCGTTGCGATTGACTTCCTCGATGGGCTTTAAGGTCCATTGCGGAGCCGAGATTAGCAGTGAGCTGCTGTCGTCTAAAGGCCAATCCTCTAGCCCTGCTGTCGGGCCTTCGAGCCGATCGGAAGCCACTACCGTATAGCGGTCAGACATAATCGGGAGCACAGTCGACATCTCGGCAATCCGATCGTCCAGCTGAGTGCGCTCCAGCGACAGTTCACCTCGCCCCTCGCCCAGCTTTACAAGGCGTTCTTGCAGGTCACGATCGCAGGTACCACTCAGGTTGCCGCCTGTGGCTCTGTGTGGAGACGACGCCCCCTCGCTGCTACCCTCTTCACGTTCAGCTGGGTCTGACGCGCCGGTGTCGCTGGGCGGTGTGCTGGAATCATCCTGGTCTAGTGGCTTAATACAACCGTATTGCACCAGATAGTCGGATACGGCCTGGGGGCTGCGCTGCCATGTCACCACACCATCAACTATTCCGTTCTCCACCTCGGATCCCAGTGTTTCTGCTGCCTTTGCAGTGCGCACGGTGGCGGGGATCCCCAAATGCAGCAGTTGATCCACCACCGAACGGGCGGCATCCACCGCCACCTGGTCGTCGGTAACCGCACCGATAACGATGCCGTTGGGACGCTCATCAGAAACCACGTTCGGCGGTTGTTTATCTGAAGTCTTTGGGGCGACATTCCACGGCGGAGCCTCAATCTTCGGATCGCCTGAAATGATCTGAGCGATCTTCTCTGGCTTTATAGCCCCCAACACTCGACGTCGGGTTTCTCGGTCGGAAAAGATCGGACTGGTTTGATTGAGCTGCAGGTTTAGCTGCACTCCACGGGACGTATTACGAACTCGCGTGAAGGGAAGCTGGTCCAAGGCAAGTTCAGTCGTCGCCGACTTGTGCGCCATGTACAACTGCAACTGCTGGGTGCGCATCATCTGCACACCCGTTGATTCGTCCGGAACGGCAGTGAAACGAATGATGTCAGTCTTCGCCGCCTTCGCGCCCCAGTAGCGGTCATTCCGTTGCAGCTCCAGCAGGCCGCGTCCTTCATCCACGGATTTCACGGAGTACTGCCCCGCCGACGCGACGGAGCCTCCGTCCATCATTGTGGCGAAACTGCGCCCCTCCGCGCGGTAGATATGGCTCGGGAGAAGATAGGTAAAGAGTCGCTTCCAGGCGGTCAAAGGTTGATCGAAAGTGACCTTGAAGCTCTTTTCTTTTTTCCCCGGCTCGATGGAAGTGACGTGCTGGTATAAGCCCTTCGCCTCTGCAAGAGGTTCATTCATGATCGCCTCGTGGAGGTATTGGAAGTCAGAAACCGTGATTGGCGTGCCATCTGACCACTGTGCCTCTGGCTGGAGGGTGTAGGTGACCTCTGTGGGGTGCGATTCATCGTTCGGAGTAATCTCGCGAATCAAATCATTGTTGAGATTCTCCCCCAGCGATCCAAAGGTGTACACGCTAGGCAGGGTTAGATCCGCCACTGCGGCAACCACCGGGTTCCGGTTCCCAACCAGATGCGGGTTGAGGTTGCTAGTGAAGCGGTCCACTCCAACCGCAATCTCGCGCAGGCTTTCATCCACCGGCTGGGGCTGCTGAGTCTTGGTCGACGACGACGGATCATCAACCGTCGGCGCCTCGCCGGGATTAGCTTGGCAGGCTACCAGTGACAGTGCGAGGGTCGCGGAAGTTAGCGTGGTTGCAACAGTGGGCGTCACACCCCACATACCTCGTCGACGCGACGCAGCGCGACGACTCCCCCTCGATGTAAAAGACGAGGAGGAGGACGAAGAGAAAGAGGAAAAGAGCGAGTACAAGAGCCTGATTAGGAGTTGTTGTTGCGCTGCTTTTCGCGGGAACGGGCGCGGGCGCGCTCGGTCGCGTTGAGGATTACCTTACGCACGCGAACGACCTCCGGGGTGACCTCGACGCACTCGTCGAAACCACAGAACTCCATGGCCTCTTCCAGAGTCAGAGTACGAGCCTTTGCCAAGGTCACCGTTGCGTCAGCTGTCGCCGAACGCATGTTCGTCAGCTTCTTTTCCTTGGTGATGTTGATGTCCATGTCCTCGTCGCGGTTATTCGCGCCGACGACCATGCCCTCATAGGCTTCCGCGCCCGGTTCGACGAAGAAGGTACCGCGGTCGGCCAGCTGGATCAGCGCGTAGGCGGTGATCTGGCCGGAGCGGTCGGCAACCAAGGAGCCGGAGGCGCGTCCCTTGATTTCGCCTGCCCATGGCTCGTAACCAGCGGAGTAGCTGTTGGCGATACCGGTGCCGCGAGTTTCGGTCATGAATACGGTACGGAAACCAATCAGGCCGCGGGCTGGAACAACGAACTTCATGCGAACCCAGCCGGTGCCGGTATTGTCCATCGACTCCATGCGACCCTTACGGGCGGCCAACAGCTGGGTGACAGCACCCAGGTGCTCTTCGGGAACGTCGATGACCAGATTCTCGAAAGGCTCGTGAACGGTGCCGTCGATGGTGCGGGTAACCACCTGCGGCTTACCGACGGTCAGCTCGAAACCTTCGCGACGCATGGTCTCCACGAGCACGGACAAGGCCATCTCGCCACGCCCCTGTACCTCCCAGGCATCCGGACGCTCCGTGGGCAAGACGCGCAGAGAAACGTTACCGATCAGCTCCTGATCCAGGCGAGCCTTAACCATACGGGCGGTTAGCTTGTCGCCACCGCCACGGCCTGCCATCGGGGAAGTGTTCACACCGATCGTCATGGAGATCGCGGGCTCGTCAACGGTAATGCGCGGCAGGGCGACTGGGTTCTCCGGGTCGGCGAGCGTATCGCCGATCATGATGTCCTCGATACCGGAGATAGCGGCAATGTCGCCGGCGATCATCTCTTCAGCCGGTACGCGCGTCACGCCCTCCGTGCGCAGCAGCTCTGCAACCTTGGCAGTCTTGACGTGCTCATTGCCATCCTCATCGTAGTGGATCCAGGCAACCTGCTGCCCCTTGCGCAAGCGGCCCGAGTGGATTCGAACCAGGCCAATGCGTCCCAGGAAGGAAGAGGAGTCCAGGTTAGTAACGTGTGCCTGCAGTGGGCCGTCAACATCAGCGGACGGCTCTGGCAAAACGTCGTAGAGAACGTCGAATAGCGGCTGCAGATCCTCGGAGTCCGGAACGTTGCCGTTGCCAGGGTTTTCGGTAGAGGCCTTGCCCTCGCGACCGGAGGTGTATAGAACCGGCAGGTCCAATAGCTGTTCCGCAGCTTCTGCCGCTTCCTCGTCCTCCAGAGTAGACGCCAGTTCCAGGAGCAGATCCTGGGATTCCTCAACGACCTCATCAATACGAGCATCCGGGCGGTCGGTCTTGTTCACACAGATAATCACCGGCATTTTTGCGGCCAGAGCCTTGCCCAGCACGAAACGGGTCTGCGGAAGCGGCCCCTCAGAGGCGTCAACAAGCAAAACCACACCGTCGACCATGGACAGGGCACGCTCGACTTCACCGCCGAAATCGGCGTGGCCGGGGGTGTCGATCACGTTAATGATCAGGTCGCTGCCGTCTTTACCCAGACCCTTGCGGTGAATGGCGGTGTTCTTCGCCAGGATCGTAATGCCCTTTTCCTTTTCCAGGTCGCCAGAGTCCATCACGCGCTCTTCCACTTCGCCGTGCGAAGAGAAGGCACCGGACTGGTGCAGCATTGCGTCCACGAGGGTGGTTTTGCCGTGGTCGACGTGCGCGACGATGGCGACATTACGGAATTCAGTCAAAGACACAGATCCGAACTTTCCTTTATTTGGGGTCAGGTTTGATGTGCAAAGTAGGCGCTCCTGAGACAGGGGCCAGGGGAACCCTTCACAGCCTACTCCTTTGGCTTCCTAGAATAACGCATAGGACGCAAAGAAGTTTTTCCCAAAACCGCGAGAAATGCCCCTTGGGCGGTGCTATTGTTTACAAAAGGTTTCTACTGGATCCCACCATTAGTTACCCATGTTACTCACGTGACAAATGTTACTCGTGTGACTATTGTTGTTGGCATCCCTGTCTAAACCGCACTAGACACAACAGATTTAGACCCCGAAAGGTTCACCGTGGCTTTCTCTCGACGCTTGACCCGTGCCGCTGCTGCACTGACCACTGCCTGCGCACTGGCAGTCCCGACCGTGGTGGCTCCCGCAACCGCTGGCGCCCAGGTACAGGGCTCCATCGATCACTTGGGCCGCCCCGCGCCCCACGTCCTGAATCAAATCGAGGCTTTCGCCAACAACCCACAGCTGCCACCGAAAGTGAAGGCTTCCCTCAAGAAGCTGGTTGGCTTCTTCCGCGGTGACGGCAAGCCGGGCGTTGACGTTCCTAAGAACGCTCCTGCGTTTACCCAGTTCGGCTGGCCGACCGTTTCGGGCAAGTGCATCGGCGGTAAGAACAAGGCCATCGGCACCGCCATGGGCGTCCCCGGCCCCGCCAAGCTTCCACTCCCGGGCATCGGCGCCGGTGAAGTCAACTTCGTCTTCACCGCTATGGGCACCGGGACCGTGGCAAAGAAGCAGACTGCTGCTATGAACGTCCACTGGATCAACATCAACACTGGCAAGATGGGCCGCACCCCACTGCGCTACACCGGTATCAACCCGAAGGGACCAGCCACCGTCAACGGTGTTGCCAAGACCGGTCGCGGCACCGTCATCGCCCTGCTGGAAGGTGGCGTGACCACCCACGAGAAGGAGTCCGGCAACTCCAACTGCAGCTTCCTGCCGACCGCAGCGCTGCTGCACGTCTAAGAGCTTCGAGCTAGACCTCCGGGCTGCAAGCCCCCTCGGCCGCGCCTTCCTGCGCGGCCTTTTTCATACCTTCGGCCTTTACCCACACCTCGCCGTATTCCCCCGGACTCCACTCCCACCCGCTCACCACATTAATCTGAAACGATGGCTGACCTGCACAAAGTAAAACAAGAGACCTTCGACCTCTCCCACGCGATCAATATCGACCCGAAGGGCTTCGAACGCGCCGTCGACGCCTACGAGCTGTCCCCCAACCAGCCCGCGGCTGTGCAGTCTGGCACTGCCAACCCCAACCCGGTGCTCTACATGCGCCGCCCCACTCCTGGCCACCCACGCTTCCATTATCTCGAATCCTGGCTAGTCCCCCGCCTGGACATTCGCCTCAACAAATTCCACTTCTTCGACGGGATCGAGCCCACGCAGGACCTCTATATAGACATCGCCTTTATCGAGATTGATGACGCCACCACCCCACCAACCTGGCGCACCCGCGATATTTACGTGGATGTGGTGACGCACCTCCGCGAGTCCCCTTCTCCGGAACAGGCTCAGGCGAGCTCTAGCTACGCCCCGGGCACATCTTCAAAGACGAAAGTCCAGGTACTGGACCTGGACGAGTTGGGCGAAGCACTCCTGGCGGGTTACATCACCGCCGACGAGGCCCGCCGAGCTCTGGACTCCGCCCAGCGACTGCTGGATGGGCTGCACAAGTACGGCAGCGTGGCAAAATGGCTGGCCGCTCAAGGCATCCACCTTCGTCGCGCTGCCTAAGCCAGCCACGAGTTTAAACAGACTAGTACCTCGGGCGCTTCTCGCAGCCTACGCCATCGCCGTCACGGTCAAAGCGGCTAGAGAAACCTGCATCCCTCTGGTAGATCGGACGCCCCAAACGATTCCAAACGTCCTTACAGTTCTGGTAGTAGACGTTCTGCGCACGCGCTGGAGCCGGGCGCTTAGCCGGAGCAGGCCGCTTAGCTGGAGCCGGCTTGGCAGCAACGGGCTTCTTAGCTGGTGCCGGCTTAGGCGCCTTCTTCACTGGTGCCTTCTTTGCCGGTGCAGGTTTCGCCGGAGCCTTCTTCGCCGGAGCGGGAGGCGCAGGCGGATTAGGGATCAAGCCGGGCAGAGGATTGGGGATCAGTCGAGACTGAACCGCCCAGTTCACACCCGCAGCAATCAAAGCCCCCACCGCAAGGCTTCCGACAATCGCACCAATAACCGTCTTCAAGTCAGTGGACCCAACTGGCTTGGAGCTTAGCTCTGCACCCTGCGAATCAGTAGAGGGATCCTCATTATCTTCAGAGCCAGGTTCCCCGCTGTTATCCGGGTTTTCCGCCCCGGGATTGGGTGCCCCCTGAGAGGAGGAATTTACTGGAATACCTGCTGCATTATCCTGTGCAGCAGCTGGGGAGATACCGCCCATGACCAGGCTGACCGAAAGCGCAGCCACGATTACTTTTTTCATCATGACGTAAGAATAGACCGCTTTCTAACCCTGCTCTAAGCAAGGGCTTAAGAAGGGGTAGTTTTTACTACCCCCACCGCTAAGCCAAGATCTGGCGGCCCATCACCATGCGGCAGATCTGGTTGGTGCCTTCGTAGATCTGGGTGATCTTCGCATCGCGCATCATGCGCTCCAGCGGGAAGTCGCGAGTGAAGCCGTAGCCACCGAGCAGCTGAACGGCGTCGACAGTGACTTGCATGGCAACGTCAGAGGCAAAAGCCTTGGAGCCTGCAGCCATGAGACCCAGCTTGGCGCCGTCCTCGGCTACACCGCGCTCGGCATTGGAAGCGGCGGTGTAAATCATCAGACGGGCAGCGTCAATCTTCATCTTCATGTCTGCCAGCATGAACTGGGTGTTCTGGAAGTCGGCGATTGCCTTGCCGAACTGCTTACGCTCCTTCACATAAGCCACTGCCTGGTCGAACGCACCCTGTGCGATACCCAGCGCCTGCGCGCCGATGGTCGGGCGGGTGTGGTCCAGGGTCTGCAGGGCGGTCTTGAAACCGGTACCTTCCTCGCCGATCATGCGGGAAGCTGGAACGCGGCAGTTCTCAAACAGTAGTTCTGCCGTTGGAGACCCCTTAATGCCCAGCTTGTGCTCGTAACCGGAAACGCTGAAGCCCGGGTCATCCTTGTGCACCATGAATGCAGAAATGCCGCGTGCACCAGCCTCCGGATCAGTTACAGCCATGACGGTGTACCACGTGGACTTACCACCATTGGTGATAAAGCACTTGGAGCCGTTGATTACCCACTCGTCACCTTCGCGGACAGCGCGGGTCTTCATCGCTGCGGCGTCAGAACCAGCCTCGCGCTCCGTAAGAGCGTAAGAAGCCATCGCACCGTTAGCGATATCCGGCAGAACCTCCTTCTTCAACTCTTCAGAGCCCTGGAGGATCAGCCCCATGGTTCCCAACTTGTTCACGGCCGGGATCAGGGAGGAGGACGCACAAACGCGAGCTACTTCTTCGATGACGATAACGGCTGCGAGGGAGTCGCCACCCTGGCCGCCGTACTCCTCCGGTACGTGGATGGCGTTGAAACCAGCGGCGTTCAGGGCATCCAGCGCTTCCTGTGGGAAGCGTTCCTCTTCGTCTACGTCCTTGGCGTACGGTGCAATCTGCTGCTCAGCGAGATCACGGATAGCCTCGCGCAGAGCAATGTACTCGTCCGGTAGACGGAATGGTTCGAAATCAGGGTTGAAGCCCATGGTTAATTCTTCGCCTCTCTAGCAATGAAGTTGAGAACGTTCTTTCCCACCGAGTGTAATGCGCTCCGGCGCGTCGGTGATTTGAAAGCGATAATTCCATATGGATTTTAACGCCGGCGCATCGGCCTTTGAATGCTGCAACATCACCGTCCTCTCACCTTTCGATAACAAAATGGGCAGCCTCATTGGCCACATACGCACCAGCCCTTTACAGTGATAAATATGAAGAGCCTACGCCGTCGCCCGGTCACGTTCCGTACTCGCAGCCCGCGGGCCGCTTTTACCACCGGTGCTGCCGCCTTGCTACTTGCCGGTACTGCACTGACTTTGGGAGCCTGCGAGGACGAGGACACCACCCCCTCCGAGGCCGCCTCTGTTCAAAGCCAGAGCGCAAACGACAACTCCGCTCAAGCCCTTGCGGATCAGAAAGCCAACAGCACTGGCAGCACCGCCAGCAAGACCGACGACGGCTCCGTCGGCAAGGGCGGCATGTGCGCCACCAACGATCTGGAAATCACCACTGCAGACTCACAAGGTGCAGCTGGTTCTACCCTCGTGAATGTGGTGTTTAAAAACACCTCCACTGAACCCTGTTCGATGCGTGGCTTCCCCGGTGTGTCAATGGTCACCAACCACAATGGCACCCAGCTAGGTAAGCCCGCCCAACGTGAAAAGGGCGCTCCTAGCGAGACTGTAAAGCTTGATCCCGGTACATCCGCCATTGCTGGCGTAAAGATCACACAGACCGGCGCCCTTGACCCTAAGGACTGCAAGGCACAAAAGGCAGATGGCCTCCGCGTGTATCCCCCGGAGCAAACCAAGGCAGCATATGTGCCCATGAAGGGGCTGGAAGGCTGCTCCGGCGACGTAGAGTACCTCTCCGTGCAGCCCGTCAGCCTAGACAACCAAGCGGGCGATCAAAACTAGCTGCATTAGCAAACGGCTTCATTACTCACCCACATCTCACTCCACACACTGTGCACACCACACCTTCCACCCCTCCCCCGTCCCGCTCCTTCACGTCCCGGTCCTCTCGGCCACGCGACCGCAAGTTCACTGCACTGTTAGGCGCGTTGGCCGTTGTTTCGCTTGTCGTCCGTGCTCTCCAACTCAGCCAGCGCACGTTCTATTGGGACGACTTCCTCATCCCAGCCACGTTCGACGGCGGATCCTTCGGTGATTACTTCACTAACTACGACGGTCACCTCATGCCCGCGTCGGCGCTTATTCAAGTACTAGTCCATCACCTAGCGCCACTGAACTGGCTGCTCCCGGCCTCGCTTTTGTTGCTCTTTAGCGCCCTTGCTGCGGCACTGTGGGCTGTGTTCTGTATTCGTCTTACCGGTCGCAGCATCACGACCGTAGGACTCTACGCCGCCCTACTTTTCAGCCCTTTTCTCATGGACGCCGCCGGATGGTGGTCCGCCGGCATCAACGCCCTGGCTTGGCAGATCGGCATGGCTGGATTCCTCCTGTGCTTGTTTGCCGCCCATCGGAGTTTCGCCTATAGCTTCGCTGCCACCGTCGTACTGCTTTTAGCACTGCTCTTTACGGAAAAAGCGCTCACCATCGTTCCTGCAGCGATCGCCCTAGCGTTGCTAGCTGGCCTACCCCGGCGCGACCTGCTTCGCTTCTTCGCAGCCCCGGGTGCACTTTTCATCGCTTGGTCGCTGCTCTTCCTAACCCTTTCCCCACTACCTGCTGAAACCCCGGCGCGTCAGACGCTCTGGTCGGCGCTTCCCAATAGCCTCCTCACCACCGTGCTGCCCGGAATACTCGGAGGACCATTGTCCTGGGATCGTTGGTCCCCGTCTAGCGCGTTTGCCACGGCTCCGCCGTGGTGGGGCATCACCAGCGCGGTACTCATCGCCCTCAGCGTCGCATTGTGGCTACGTCGCGATACTCGCCGTCGCTGCTTGGGGCTGCTGACGATCCTGGCATACCTCGCCATCATCTATGCCCTGCTCAGCCGAGCACGCAACAGCACCGGAACCTCTGGCCTGCTGTTGTGCTCTATGCACTACTTCGCTGACTGGTTTACCTTCGCCGTACTGGCAATCGGTTGTTGTGCCCTTTCTTTTGAACGCTCCCCCGTCCCCACCGGCCGCGCCACCAGCACGGGCACGAGACGACGCCTCTGGGTAGGGGTAGGCGTGATCCTCGTTGCTTTCAGCATCAGTCTTGTTTCGACCTTCACCTGGGTTCGCGCTTGGGACAATGATCGGACCGCGGATTACCTAGCCAACCTGCGCGCTGCCACCAAGATGGATGGGTCGGGTGAGCCACCACAGCTCATGGAACAACCAGCGCCACTGGATATTCTCACCCCTGTAGTAAATCCATATGACCGAGTTTCCACCCTGACTGGCCAGCCGGCTGTCACCCAGTTAGACCACGAACCACAGATAATCGACGAATCCGGAAAACTGGTAGCTGCGGAAGTGGTGGCGTCGGCAACAAGCAATCCTGGGAAAGAACCCGAGTGCGGAGTACGTATCCGCGCAGGGCAATCCCGCGCTATCTTGCTGGATAAATCCCTGCCTTTCGGTGACTGGACCTGGCAACTCAATGCGACGGCAACCTCCGACATGACATTGACGATCACCACCCCCAACGGTCTGGAGGATGCCGAACAAACCGAACAGCGTGCCACCCAAGCCCAGGTGGACACACAACTCAAGCCCCGCTGGGTACGAGTTTCGGGCGGTGGCGGAATCCTGCTTGTACGTGCAGAGGTGGCGGATCGCCACAGTCGGGGCGGAGAAGACGACTTCGTATGTATTGGTGCTGGAGGCATCGGCCCGCTGGCGGAAAAGCGCAGCGCGGAATAGAGCTCCGTCCTATCCCGTTGAGAGAAACTGGAGCCGTTTTACGGCTAGCGAAGAAGCAAACACAAAAGGAGGACTGCAAGAATGTCTAACGCTCAGAATGTGATGATCCTCGGAGGCCACGGCAAGGTGGCATTGAAGGCGTCGCCCCAGATCGTCAAGGCCGGCCACACTGTCACCTCCGTAGTGCGCAACCCCGATCACGTAGCAGATGTGGAGGCTACCGGCGCGAAAGCCGTCGTACAGGACATCGAGCAACTAGACGTTGCCGGCTTCGAAAAGCTCTTCGCCGATCAGGATGTCATCATCTGGTCCGCGGGCGTCGGCGGTGGCGACGATGCACGCACCCTGCGCGTCGACCGGGACGCCGCAATCCGCTCCATCGACGCGGCAGGTTCAAAGCGCTACATCATGGTCAGCTACTTCAACTCCCGCGCCGACCACGGTGTGCCGGAGGATCACTCCATGTTCACCTATTGTGAGGCGAAGGCAGCCGCGGACGATCACCTGCGTGATTCGGCAGCCCAATGGACGCTCGTCGGGCCGTCTGCCCTGACGTTGGAGGAACCGACCGGTAAAATCGAGACTCGTGCGCCTAAGGCGGATGGAACCGCCAACGACGGCGATGCACTGAAGTCCAGCCAGGTCTCTCGTGCTGATGTCGCAACCGTCATTGCACAGGTTGTCGATCGCCCGGAGCTGGCCGGCCACTTTATTGAATTTAATAACGGCGATACCCCCATCGATGAGGCTCTCGGCGCACACGCAGGGAACTAAGCGGGGCTTTTGCCGAAAAATAGCCGAGCACACCCGTTCACTGCTCGGCTCTGAAAGGAAAGAGATTTCACCATGGCAGCTGGCCTTGCGGCTCTGTTAGACGATATTGCTCTTATCGCCAAGAAGGCCGCGGCCACGACGGATGACGTCGCTGCTATGGCGGGACGCACTTCTACGAAGGCAGCCGGGGTTGTTATTGATGACGCCGCAGTCACCCCGAAGTTCGTTGCCGGTGTAACCCCGGCGCGTGAGTTGCCCATCATTTGGAAGATCACCAAGGGCAGCCTGGTCAACAAACTGGCTATCATCCTGCCGATCATCCTCTTGCTCAGTTGGTTGCTGCCTGGCGCCCTTACTCCCCTCCTCATGCTCGGTGGCTTCTACCTGTCCTATGAAGGCGCGGAGAAGGTCCTCCATAAGCTTGGTCTGGGTGGGCATGAAGAAGACACAGCGGATACAGAGAACTCAGCGGACGCAGAAACCCCAGAAGACGCAGACAACGCAGACAACGCAGCCCAATCAGAGGATGCGTTGGTCCGTGGCGCGGTATTCACCGACCTCATCCTGTCCGCAGAGATTATGGTGATTTCGCTCAACGAGGTTGCTGACCAGCCCTTGCTGAACCGCACGCTGGTTCTGATTATCGTTGCCCTGCTCATCACTTTTGCGGTCTATGGTCTTGTCGGTCTACTCATCAAGATCGATGACATGGGATTGGCGTTGATGAGCAAGGAGGGTGCAAGCGAGGGGACGAAAAAATTCGGCCGTCTGCTTGTCCAGGGCATGCCGAAACTGCTCACCGCCATTGGCATCATTGGCACTTTGGCTATGTTGTGGGTCGGCGGGCACATTTTGCTCGTAGGTCTAGACGAACTCGGCCTGCACTGGCCCTATGAAAAGGTTCACCATGTGGTGGAGCGCGTCGAACACCTCGGTGGCGCAGTAACTTGGTTTACCGAGACTGGCTTTAGCCTGATTTTCGGACTGATCATCGGCGCAATTATCGTGGCGGTGGTCGCTGGGGTGAAGAAACTGCGTTCCCGATAGGCCGGCGCACGACAAAGGTATTTAAAGCCAAAAATACTAGGAGGCTCTGACATGTCCGCCAAGGAAGTAGCCCTCGTCCTCGAAGGCGGGGGGATGCGAAATAGTTACACGGCGGCCTGTATCGACCAGCTGCTAGAACACAATATTGAGTTCGGCTGGGTCGGGGGTATCAGTGCCGGAGCCTCTCACACCGTGAACTTCCTTTCCGGGGATCGGAAGCGTGCCCGCGAATCCTTTGTTGAATTCGGCGGTCACCCGAAGTCTGGAGGGTTTAAGTCTCTCCTGCGCGGCAGTGGCTACTTCAATGCGGAGTACATCTACGAAACCGCCGGAGCACCAGGCAACGACCTTCCCTTCGATTGGGAAACCTTCCAACGTTCCTCCTCCCAGATGTGCATCGGAGCTACCCGTGCTGATAACGGCGAGACGGTGTACTGGCGACGCGAGGACGTCAAGGATCTTCCCGACCTCATGCGCAAGGTGCGAGCCAGCTCCACGCTGCCGGGGCTTATGCCGGTGCCGACTATTGATGGCGTGGATTATGTCGATGGTGCCCTTGGGGAGTCCGGTGGCCTGATCCTCGACGCTGCCATCGAAGATGGTTTTGAGAAGTTCCTGGTTCTGCGTACCAAGCCCAAGGGATACGTTCGCCCAGCGCTTCGCAGCCCGCAGCTGGTGCGCGCGCTTTTGCGCAAGCGTCCCGCCGTCGCCCAGGCAATGATTGATCGTCCGCCGAAGTACAATCTAGCTTCCGACAAGATCGCAGAGCTGGAATCAAAAGGGCAGGCTTTGGTTTTTTATCCAGAAAAGATGCAGGTCAGCAATACTGAGCGCCGTCTGGATCGGCTAGAAAAATCTTGGCAGGACGGGATGGAGCAGACCAAGCGCGAGTGGGATAAGTGGATGGAGTTCCTCGGCGAGGCCTAGAGGAAGCTCAACAGCCCCAACACAATCAACATCGCTGCCACCACATAGCCTGCCAGCGCCACCATCTGCTCCTTGCGATGGCGCAGCCCGTCGATAAACTTCGCCAAACCACTATTCGGTTTCCTTAAAACCATGCCCAGTGCGATTGCAGAGAGCGCAGGCAGGCTGAGTGCGAGCGTGGCGTAAAGAACCACCGTCAGATATTTCGCGAAAGTGCTGATCTCCACCGTGCTTAGATAGGCTAGGCCAGCGAAAAACGGCGCCGACGTTGCGGACTGCACCAGTCCCAGCACCATGCCTGAAAGAAAGGTGCTTAGCGATGCCCTGCGGAGGGGCTTAGCCAGACGGTTGATCATAGGGCTCGGGTCGCCGCCTCGTAGCGTCAAAAAGGCACTAAGAAGACCGATTGCAATAAGCACCAGGCCAAAAATCGGCGACGCCAAAGCCGTCTGCACGACATCCTCAATGCCATTAAAGAGCAGAAGCGTTAACAAAGACAGCAGGAGTACGCCGCACCAGTCCCCCGCCACCAGCACGGCAGCAATGGGGCTATAACGCCGCGGCTGCGGATGCATGACTGCAATAGCGAAAAGCACGCCGATTAATAGGACGTTGACGGAATCAGCCAACGCGAAACTCACGGCGTGCAGCATGCGACAAGGATCCTTTCGAGGGCTCTCCGCGATACCTCAATTGGTGTGCGGAGAAGGTTGGAACTCTAGCGAACTTTAGCCAACCTTGCGACCGTGAACAAGGAAGTACACGGCGCCGCTCAAGACGACCAGCCCGGCCAACATTGCATACATGGCCTGGTAGCTGGTGGAAGAAACAATCATGCCTAACAGGATAGGACCAAAGCCAACGCCTACATCCAGGAGCAAGAAAAGCGTGGAAATACCCGCGCCCATCTGGTGCGGCTCCACCGCCTTAACAGCAATCGCCTGTGCGGCTGGCATCAGCGAACCATAGCCCAGGCCAGTGAGAGCACCGGCCAGGATGACCATCCAATCCTGTGTAGACGATGCCAGCACAACCAAAGCAATCGCGAAGGTCACCAATCCCAGATAGACGACAATATTGTCGCCCTTTTCATCCTGCACTTTGCCCAAAATGAAACGCATGACCAACGTGACCAAGGCATAGGCAAGGAAGAAGTATTGGGCACCGGTGACCAGATCGTTGCGTTCAGAGAAGCTGTTCAGGTAGGTGATTACTCCGGCGTAGCAAATACCGACTAGCAGCATAAAGAAACCGATGGGGGCAACCTTGGGATGCACGATCGCCGACAGGTTGAAGCTGGGACGGTGATGATGAGCTCCGTCCTTAGGCTCTGGCGAGCGAACCAATAGCGACAGCAGGAACGCCACAACGGACATCCCAATTACGTCCTTGAACATGGTGGAGTAACCAACCGACCCTACCAACCACAGACCCAGTGCCGGGCCAATAGCAGTAGCCAAGGTGGTGCCTAGAGCAAAGTAGCCCGTGCCCTCCGCCCGGCGCGCACTCGGAATCACGGACTGGGCAACGGCCATCACAGCGGTGCTGGCGAAAGCGTAGCCAATGCCGTGGATGACACGCACCGCAACTAGCAGCCCCAGAGAGTGTGCCGGAATGTAGAACGCGCAGGTTAGGATCACCAGAACCAGGGAGGTAAACAGAACACGTCGACGTCCCACCGCGTCGACGAGAAATCCCGAAAACACACGCGCGCCTGTCGCGCCGATGACGAAAGCACTGGAGGCCAGGCCTGCGCTTGCGTTGTTGGCCGCAAATTCCTTGACTGCATACCCTGCCATGGTCGTAACCAGAACATAGAAGATCATGAACTGTGCAAAGTTCACCAACCATGCAAAGACAAAAGCCGGTGTTACAACCGGCTCTTTTGCTGACGTGGACGTGAGAAACACCCTCTTTTAACTTGTAGACTTAGCTGCGCCCTATGGCTCCTATTAGTTCAGCTGTGTTTTTACGAAAGGCAGATTACCAAACATCTGCAGCCCTTCGGGCGACTGCCTCCCACCTTGTTTTAGGCAAGTAGCACCCGTTCACCCACACTTGGTCTCCAATATGCTGCCTCAGCTGCAGTGATCGACTTGAGTTCCCGCGGGGTGATCTGAGACAGGGCGTCAATATAAGAAGGAACAACATCCCTCGGCAGTCGTAGCCCCACCGTTAGGTGCGGCACCCAGCGTGGGCCTCGTCCGTCAGGGTTGAGCGCGCTCAGCTCGCGGGCGGCATTTTCCAGCTCATCGGTGGCTTCCAATAGCCACGCAACGGTTTGCTTCTTGCCTGTGCCGAAGACGACCACTCCCCTACGTTCAAGCTCGGAGGGGACAGCGCCGGGCAGGATTTCGCGGGCACGTTCCACAACATGCGGGGCCATGTTCGGGGAGAACGTGACCGTGATGTGTGGTGTCTGCTGCTGTAGAGGGAATCCACGCGCGGCGAGTTCGTCGAAGACGCCGCGGATGATGGCGCACTGCTCATCGGGCAGATTTAGCAGGATGTTTTCAGGTGAATTAACCGACATTGTCCCCATCCTATCTGGCCATGACCAGTGCGCCGAGAGCGCTTTCGCCCACGAGAAGAGCTACTTAATGGACACGTACTCGGGCAGGTCCGCAGGCTTGTCCAGCGGCTGTTTTTTCGGATTCATATCCAAGCCCAACTCCTTGGCAAAAACCAAGCGGGTGGACTTGTAGACGCGCTCGTCGGCCTCGTCCAGCTCGAACACGCGGGCACCTCGCAGGGTGTGCATGTCCCAGGTGCCGTCATGCAGACCATAGGGTCCGAACCCGGTGCCTGGGCAGTAGCCCAGCTCTACACCGAAGTAGTTGCCGTTGAATGAATTGATGTGGTCATGGCCGCAGTAGATACCCAGCACGTCGCCGCGCTCGCGGACGGCGGAGTAGATGCCAGGATTGAAGGCACCGACGTAGACATCCTCGTTCTTTACCCCTTCGATGCCATGGCGCTTCTTCGCCTGGCCGTGCTTGATGGGGTCGTTATTGTAGGGGCCGCCGAACCACATATCGCGGTGCTCATAGGTGGGAATGTGGAAATACATCAGGCCCGGGATTTTCTTGCCGAAACGCTCTTCGTAGCTACGGGAGGTATCGCGGTACCACTGGATCTGGTCACTATGGATGTAGTCATAGCCCGGAATCTCCTTGGTCTCCTGCCCCGCAAGCTCCTCGCCGATGTAGTTGCCGGAATCCAGTAGCCAGATGGCAAATGCTGGGTTCGGATTCGCGTTGCTCTGAACCAGCAGCGATACGTTGGATTCGCCATGAATCGGATCGTCGGCAACGTTGAGGTTGTACTTGTACTTGCGGACAAAGTTCAGCAGTGCGATCTCGTCGGCCTGGGTGCCGTCTTCCATGGAGTCTTCGTCGTGATTGCCGAAAGTAATGGCCCACGGGATTTTGCGGGACTCCATCGGCAGCACCACATTATTAACGGCCTGGAAAGCCTGCTCGGTGGTCTTCGGCCCAGACGAAATCACGTCACCGTTGATCAGCGCGAAGTCCGGTTTTTCCTGGTCGAGGACTTTGCCCATGAATTCAATGGTGCGGCGGTCCGTTAGATGGTCATCCTGGGTGTCGTTGAACTGCACGATCTTGAACTTGCCGTTGCCATTGAACTTCAGCGGCATGTCTGCTCCGGTGCCATTGTTGTCGCCACCGCTACTGTCGCTGCCGTCGTTACCGTTGCTGCCGTTTCCGCGGCCTGGACCAAAGCTGGAACCGGCCAGCGAGCCAGCCGACGAACTCCACGCCTGCGCCTGTGCTGCCGGCGCCAATGCCGCGGTGACGCCCAACGCTCCCGTCCCTGCCAGGAAGTTACGGCGGTTTACGCTCATTTTATTGGGCGCTTTCTGGTTTTCCGGCTGCTGCGAGTTGCTAGGCGAATTGTTGGACGAGTTTGTAGACACGATAGATGTGCTCCTTTTCTGCGAGAATTGAACTCCCACAAGTTATCGCCAATAGGTAAGCGCGAGGTTGCCTGAAGATGAATTCATAACAATCTCACCACGCAGTCGCCGCCCCCCTTTCCGCTCTCGGCTTGACCTTGCCCCTGCGACAACCGGAAGGATCTTTCCCATGACCGAATACACGATTGGCGATGCAGCAGATTTCTTGGGAGTGACGCCCAAAGCCCTGCGCCACTGGGATTCCATCGGGCTCCTCACCCCGCAGTGGCGCACACTGGGCGACTACCGGCTCTACACCGAAGACGATCTGCGCATTGGTGCGACCATCGTGCTGTACCGGAACATGGGCTTCAAACTGGCGGACATACCCGACCTAATCGATGCCCCTTCCGAGGCAGCGCTGGATCGTGCACTCCGAACCCACCGAGCTGCGCTGACGCAAAAGCTCGACCAGGTGAAGAGCCAATTGCGTGCGGTCAGTGACCTAATAGATACAACGCAAGTGAAGGGATACACCATGGAACAAATGAACAAGATCAAGAAGTACTTCGGCGAAGACATGCCTGTATCAGGAGGAAGCACGCGAGCGTTGGGGGGACACTCCCGAGTACCAGCAGGCTCAAGAGAAGCTGAATTCGCTGGGCGATGAAGATTTTCAGGAAATCAAGGACGACCACGACCGCTTCGTGGCTGAACTTGTTGCCGCCCGAGATGCGGGCGTCGCGCCCGAAAGCGACAAGGCACAAGCTCTGGTCGAGCAGCACCGCGCAACGATCAACCAGTGGTATGACGTCACTACGTCGCGCCAGCTGATTCTGGCTCGGATGTACGTCAGCGATGAGCGATTCGCCGATGCCTACCAAGGTGCTCAGGAATACCTGCTGTCTCTGGTGGAATACCGCGCACAGCAAGAGGGAATCACGAACCCTAGCTGGGACGACTAGTCCACGTAGTACGCATCGGTATTGCTACGATTGCGCCATGAAGGGCTACCGCACCGGAGAACACGCACTGGCTATCTACTTATCCTCCATCGCAGGATTCGTAGATACGCTGGGGTTCTTGTACCTGGGCGGATACTTCCTTTCGTTTATGTCGGGTAACACCACGCGCCTGACGGCGGCAGTAAACGCGGGGAAATGGGAGGTTGCTGCGACAGCGGGCGGCGTGATGGTGCTGTTCTTGGTCGGCGTGGGAATTGGGGCTCTGATCAGCCAACTGGGACATCGGCACTTGCCACGCACGCGCACTCGTGAGGCGATCCTGTTGTTTATTTGTGCAACCTCCACTCTCGCATCGGTGATGGTACTAACGGGGCACGAGCAGCTGGCGGTGTACAGTCTGTCGTTCACCGTGGGTGCGATGAACTCTACGTTCGAACGCGATGGCGAGGTAAGCATCTCGCTGACATATATGACCGGCACGCTGGTGAAGATGTCGCAGCGATTCATGGCCGCTTTGTTCGGCGGTCCTCACATCGACTGGATACGCTACTTCGCTCTGTGGATGGCGCTAGCCTGCGGGGCACTGCTGGGCGGCTGGATGTATGTCCAGGTGGGCCTGCACGCGGTTCTGGTGGTGACGGGCATGCTGTACGCGGGAACCGTGACTGCACTGGTGTACCGCCAATGGCGGCGCAACCGTGGGCTGGCGGTTTAGTGCTAGTGGACTAGAGCTCCCAGGGATTCAAATATTGCACACCCATCGGCTCAAAATCCTTCTGACTTCGAGTCACGATTGTCAGCCCATGCACACGCGCGGTGGCAGCAATAAATAGATCAGCCTGGGGCCGGGGATCCGGAACATTCATATTGGCCGCCTCTATAGCCACTCGCTCATCAAGAGGAAGAACCCGGCCTTCGAACAGCGGAAGTAAATCCTGAGTGAACCACTTCTGCAGCCGCTGCCCCTGCACTGGATCGGTGTGATTCTTTCGGGAGATACCTAACTTCAGCTCATAGATAGTGATCGCAGAGAGATATTGGCTGTGCAAGATCTGCGCATTAACCCACTCAAACACCCTGGGATTTACTTTCCCGGGCGGCTTCCGGAGTTCGCTGACCACATTCGTATCGAGCAGGTAGTTCATAGCTCGGGCACCCGCGGTTCGAAGTCCATCCTTACGTCCTCGAGGTCAATGTCCTCTTCCATTTGCAACCGCGAAGCCCAGCCTTTATTCGAGCCGGAGATCTTCCTGTAGTCATCAATGGAAAGCAATACGAAGGCCGGCTCACCCCGATCAGTAATAACAACGGGCCCCTCACTGGCCTTCCTTTTCGCGTAACTCACATCCTGATTGAACTCACGCGCACTCACGCTAGTCATGAGAACCCTCCTTTTGTAGCAACGTACCTACATTCTAACTAACCAACGGTACTTTCAATACCCGCTGTTAGAAACGCCCTGTTTTTATCTTTGCAACACATTGTTGCTCAAGTCTGTGTAGCGACTGATGAACCGCTCACCTCCCCCAACCTCAACCCCAGGGATTTTCATCATGTTTCTAGCCTTGCGCGAAATGCTTTTTGCGCGCACCCGCTTTCTTCTCATGAGCGTCGTGTTGGCGCTCATGTCCTTGCTGGTCGTCATCATCTCCGGCCTCACAGCCGGATTGGTTAACGACGGTGTTTCCGGCCTGAAGGCAATGGATAGTGACGTCATCGCTTTCGCCGATGGCCCCCAGACGGACTCCGCTTTCACCCGCTACATCGTCAACGTCGACGCAGCCTACCTGCCCCTCGACGTCTGGCAGGAAATCCACGCTGGCGCATGTAAGGGCGAAGAGATAAGCCCGTAGGCGTACAAGGAAATCTCCGTCATCGTCGGTGCACTCATCGCCGTCGGCCTCGAAAGCTTCCTGGAAACCACGGCCATGCCCTACGCCACCGAACTCGGATCCGTCCTCAGCGGCAGCGCGATCCTCTTCGTATCTAGCCTGATCGGCGCGTTGATTGCCGTCGTCCGCGTCACCCGCACCAACCCACTTGCAGCCCTAGGAGAGAACCGATGAGCCCCGCCTCGCATCTTCCCGCCCCGCACGTTCCGGCCCTGGAACTTAAAGACGTCACGGTGACCTACAGTACTACTTCGCTTTAGGGATCAATGCAGCCCACGTAGGCGTACCAAATACCACTGATACGGAGATCTCACAGGCATGACCATAACTTCGGCCCAGCTTGACGCTGTCATTGCCGCAACCCGCCACATCCCCGAATCAAACTTCACCGCCTACCGCGGTGGTTACCCCCAGGAGATCAGCACAGCCCTTATCGATGCTGTGTTCTCAATCCAGGCCCAATACGACTCCGCTACACCTGGCAAAGGCGTCAGGAACCGCGTGCAGGCCTTCCGTTCCGCGAACCCGAGTGCGATTAATAATCTGTCGGCACTGATCGACTTGGGCACTGAACACGTAGTGCAGATGATAGGGAAGGGAAAACCGGACGCCGCTTGAAAGCGGGGGCAGTACTTGAGGCTGCTGCCGGATACGTGGCTATCGGGGTGAACAATGCCACACGTCGATTGCCTCCGAGTATGCCTGGCTCGGGATATGAGGAAAGTCCGGGGAGTTCGCATCTCTTTCACGGCACGTCGCATCGCATCCCCTCTCCCGGCCGCTCGCCTATTCCATATATAAGAAGAACAGATATAGCGCTGAATAGACTGTCGACAAACAGCCATGCAGAATAATTTCAGGAATCTTCCTGCATATTTACAAGATTTCCCAACTATTCAACCATTTTTCATTCCCAAAGGAACTATCTCGCGCTAAGTTCATTTCTAACCATTCACCACAGCGAAAGATGACCCATCATGGCCAGACCATCTCGCACTATCACCACTCTCCTATTCGCCCTCACCCTCGGCATCGGCTTCACCCCCACCGTGCAAGCTCAGCCCACACAACCACCAGCAGCCGCCAGCACACCAGCCGACAACAACGCCGATTACGTCGCACCCGGGCGCGAAGATCTCGAACCGGCAGAACCAGGCTTCGACGACAACAACGTCGATAACCAAGCGGGCAAAAACTGGCACCCCACCACCAACCCCAAAAGCAAAGTCATCCCAGGACAGATGCGTTCCGATAAAGAAGAAATCCCTGGTGGTTTCACCAAAGAACAGGCCAACCGCGCCGAGGTCCAAGAAGCTAAAGAACAGGCCACACAGGCACGCTCTGGGATCCAGACTTTTGCCGTTGTCGATACGTGCCGAACGTACTGGCCCAGCCCGTTCAAGGTCTGCGGAAAGATCCGCGAAAAGTACGACTCCCTCGGCGGACCACAAAGCTTCCTAACCTGGCCAAAATCCGACGAACTGAAGGTTCCCGATGGCGTGGGGCGCCGCAACGAGTTCGTCAACGGATTCATCTACTGGCACCCTAATACCGGTGCTCATTCGATCACCACGCACTTCTCTGTCGCTTGGGCACGTATCGGATGGGAACGTGGACCGCTAGGTTACCCCACCACTGACGAATTTGGCCTGTCTGGCAGTATCGGGCGTAAGCAATCCTTCGAGCACGGCCACATCTACGGCTCATTGGCAGGACTGGCCACAATCCACGGGGCGATCTACGACAAGTGGGTGCAAACCGGGGCAGAAAAAGGCCCGCTTGGCTACCCCACAGGTGATGAAACAAAAACCCCTGACGGCATCGGACGGTTCCATAACTTCACCCGCGGGAAGATCTACTGGCACCCACAATATGGAGCACATAGCGTTGTGGGAGCACAGCAGTTGATCTGGGAAGCGAGCGGACGTGAGCAAGGTATCTATGGATACCCTACTTCCGAACAATTTTTGGACAGTAAAGGAAATGTTGTTCAAAACTTCTCAAAAAGTCGACTGGATCTAAGTGTGTACCTAGGAAACACCGCCACTACACGAGTGGGAGAGAAGCTACTTAACGATAAACTAGTTGCTCTTTATCCTGAGTTGGCTAGTGGGGGGAATGTGGAGATAGGCGCACGAAATGACCTTGTCGCCAATGCAGAAACTAGAGATTCTCGTGTAGTGGGCGGAAAAGAGGTAGTGACAATCATTCCAGTCCCTAGCTACTATGTATATGACTGGCATAGAGGAAATCTAAACGACTACTGCACATCTAGCCCTGATGAATACTCTGGAGGAGTAAAGAATGCAGATTTCAGAGGACCTTGCGCTATTCATGATATGTGCTACCAGGCAGTTTCTCGAGGAGAAAGGACCCAATCATTTTGTGATGAAAGGTTCCACTCGCAGCTATTGCTAACCTGCGAAGGCGTATACTCACAATACAGTGTAGATAGGTATCGGTGCGGAAATGTAGCCCAGGTTTACTATCAAGTCGTAAAGAATGCTCCTCATGATTTTTAAGGAATAATTAATTTGATAAAGCGCATTCTTTTTTTGCCGATCATTGAACTTATTCTTATTTCTCTGTCCTTGTTTGGCTTATCAAGATGGATCATAATGCCTTTTTATGACCCATCTTACGGTACGGAGAGCCAGTTTTTTGATTCCTTCAATCAATCTCTTGTAATAATCTCGGCAATTTCTGCCCTTTTGGGCATTTTTCTTGCGGTAATTGCCCCAAATAAAATCGCTACAGGGTGGGCGATCATTGCCGCTGGAGCGGTGGCTGTCGTACTTGTTAAAAGCATGGCAGACAATAGCCCTAACATTGGCGGAGGTCTCATATTTTTAGTCGGCGAAGTCCTCCTGTTGGCAGGGTTCTCCATGGTCGTTAGGTTCTATTTGATCTCTCTATTAAGATAATCCATACTGTTTGACTACTGCTATAATAGGTCAGATTATCCAAGTCCGCTATCGATATGATCGACCTGACCATGGTCTCCTTAAGCCAAATCCGTAGTTCGCGTTGGCTTGCCAAAGCAGCTATACAGCGTTGTTCGCCCTACCTTCAAAACGTCGTGCGACTTCCGCTTTCGGTACACCAGCATCCACCCATGCATGCGCCTGATCAACCTGCTCCGCAGTAAGCGCGCGGGCACGACCTTTGTACACCCCTCGCTCGAGCAATCCCCTCGGCTTGACGCTCCCTAATGATTGAGCGTTCAAATTCCGCCACCGAACCCAGCAGCCCGAGCATCAGCTTGGCGATCGGGGTGGAGTCCTTCGAGTAGATCTGTCCCTCCTTGAGGAACTCCACCGACACCTCTTTGCTGACTAACTCGTCAACAATGGCATACAGATCCGTTAAGGACCGCGCGCACCGATCCATCGACGCGACCACAAGCTGATCCCCCGCACGGACATACCGCATCGCTTCATCAAGACTAGGCCGCTTTCGTGAACCACCACTAGCCCTATCTGTGTAATAGGTGAAGACCTTCTCCGCCTTGAGTTGCTCAATCTGGCGATCAAGATTCTGATCTTTCGAGCTCACCCGGGCATAACCCACCTTTTGCCCCGAGATCACACCCAACTGTTCCGTGATCTCTAGAGGCAGTGACGGTTCTGTTCCGTTAGTCATGGAGCCAACCCTAGCCAACAGGAAATCTTGTCATTCACAAAGTGTTCGCTTGGGGTACACCGACGGTGATTCCCAGATCACCGCGTTGGACAAGGTGAACCTGACCGTCGAGCCCGGAGAGTTCGTCGCCGTCGTCGGCCCTTCCGGTTCCGGTAAGTCCACACTGCTGGCCGTTGCTGGAGCGCTGACCAACCCAGCCTCTGGCAGCGTCAAAGTCGGCGACGAAGACATCACCAAATACGATGACAAGGAACTAGCCCGCATTCGCCGGGACTACATCGGCTTCGTCTTCCAATCCTCCGGCAGCCTGCCCGGCGCCCTCACCGCCGAGGAACAACTGGAGCTCGCCGCGCGCGTCATGGGTAAACACGGTCGTTACTCTGGTGCGGAGCTTTTGGAGAAGGTTGGTATGACGCCCCGAGCTAAGCACCGCCCAGGAAGTCTGTCGGGTGGCGAACGTCAACGTGTGGGCATCGCCCGAGCTCTCGTCGGCGACCCACAGGTGTTGCTGGTCGACGAGCCCACCGCGGCTCTGGACCGCAAGCGTTCACAAGAAATCGTGGAGCTGTTGGCCCGCGAATGCCACGAATTCAACGTCGCGGGCGTGATGGTCACCCACGACCACGAGGTCTTGGACCACTGCGACAAGGTCTACGAAATGGTCGATGGGCGCCTGAGCGCTGCCTCCAACTAGGCATCCAAATAGGCCTTTACGCAGGCCGAAAAGCGGGTAGTAAACTAGGCAACCATGCCGAAGATCACGGAGACGACAGTAGCGGAGCACCGCGCGGTCCAGCACCGCGCAGTGCTGGAGGCCGCCGAGCGGCTGATCGTTGCTGGCGGCGGCAAAGTTCCCTCCCTGGCGGAGGTAGCGGCCGAGGTTGGCCTGGCCCGCCCCAGCGTCTACCGCTACGTCTCCTCCCAGCATGATCTGATGGTTCAGCTGCTGGTGCTTAACAGCGAAACTTGGCACGACCAGCTGGAAGACAAGGTCAAGGCCGCTCCGCCAGAGCCCGAAGAGCGCATCTGCGCTTACGTGGACGCGATGCTCGATCTTTTCGTCCACGGCTCCCACGGCCCGCTGATGGCCGCCGCCCAACACTTCCCGGAGGCGTTTGCCGAGGAAAAGGTGCAGAAATCACACGCCGGCTTCAAGGAAATCGTGGATAGCTTCTGCCCCGGTGTTTCCTCCATCGATATTGGATTGCTGAATGCGGCGGTGGTGAGGGCGTCAGAAATGGCAAAAACCCCCGAAGACCTCAAACAGGCAACGGCAACACTGCACCGCATGGCGCGCGCCATCGTGTCGAGCTAATTCGCCGAACTACCTGCCTCATTCTGCTGTTCTGCCTGGGCAAGACCGGGCGGCGTTGTAGGCTTTAGGTCATGCGAAATCGCCTTGTTGCACTCTCCGTTGCCGCATTGACGGCCCTCTCGCTTGCAGCCTGTTCGGATGACGAGACTCCGCCTGAGCAGAGCGCGGCTCAGTCTTCTAAGGAGTCCGGCGAAACTTCCGCCGCCGAAGGACAAGGAGACACTTCGGAAGAAGGGCAAGATGATGAGGCCGCAGATAACACAGATAACAAGGCCCAAAAGCGCCCCAACCCCACAGCACCCAGCACTCCGAAGCCCGACAAGGTCGAGCTCGCCCCGAATGAAGCAGCCCTGGAGGGCGAGCTGATGAAGGTGCACTTCAGCGATATGACTCCACCGGAGGACTTCGCACGAGTGGCGGACATCGTGGACGATAGTGTGGTCTACTACGCGATCAAGCTCGATCCGAAGAAGCCCGTGACGGCGAAGTTGGGGGCGGGCATTGGCACCCAGACTCCCGAATGGGCCATCGTTGGCAGCAGCAGTATGCCGAATGAAATGAACTGGGACTCTATGGTCGGGCGTAAGATCCGCGCCATCGCGCACCGGGACAACATGACCTTCGCGACGGACCCATCCGCTCCCCCGACCGCGGTGACGGTCGAGAACTCGGACTATAAGCCGGAGATCCTCGACTAGGGGTATGCCGCTATATTCCCATCAAGTTTTCGGCAGATGCATCCAGAGTTCATGAGATCATGTACCTGGAAAGCTGCTGGTTACTCCGAGGTGAAAAATGGGATTCCTATCTAAATTGCTCGGCCTGCAACAAGCCAAGCCGAAGCCGCATAAACGCGAACCTGCACGCAAAAATGGTAACTTCCTGAAACCATGGCCCGCCAAACCACAAACTAAGATTCTGGAGTTACCCGGCGGGTTCGACCGCACGCTCTATGTTTACGATGACTCACCTTTCTCCACCGCCAAACGCGGCGACACCATTCAGGTTGAATTCTTCCCTGGCGAAGCAACTCTGTTGAGTAAAAAGTCAGGGTCGGCGGTGGATACCCATAAAGACGCGGCGGTTTGCCTGCTCCACAAGGGCCGGCCAGTCGGCGTGGTTTTCGACTATCGGAACGACGTTCGGCTCGCTTACGACAAAGGAATTCGGCTTTTGGCTACCGCAACGGTCGGCCGCCAATTACCTGATTATGGCAACATCCGCGCTCTAACTCTTCACCTTCCAACCAGCCGAAGCACTACTAGACAATTGATTGAGAACTATGAGGTAAACAGCAAAGTTCCCAAGAGTGCACAAAGGATTCAATTTAACGAATGGGACGAGCAGGACTTCGAACAGCTCACTGGAAGAAGTAGTTGGGCCTTCGAAAATGCAAGATTGGAGTTTCTCCCTGTCCCCAAGGGATCATCCGCGAAGCCCCACATTCTTGCTTCCTCAGCGGAGGGGCGAAAGGTATTCCGTCTAACTGCACGTAACTCGGTCTACAAGGATGTAGCCTCAGCCATTGAATCCAGCGCAGAATTCCTGATTCTTGCTGAACGGCGAACTGCTGGAGATGGGCGAGTAGGCTACAACATCACACTCGCTCATTGGTAGCAGGCTAGTTTTAAGTTTCGCTTCACCCTGACCAAGGGAGTTGGCCCCATATCCTTCGCCACCCTCGCGTCACTTAGTGCCCAGCAACTCCCGGATGCTGACAACCGACCTCGACACCTTGCTCAGGTCTCTGCCTTCGACGGTGGACGGCGGAGGGTAGAGGGAAATGCCCTGTGACAACGCCAACGGCGCCACCTCGTCTTGCCAGCCAGGCCAGCGCAGCCCCTCGAAGACCACCCCCAGTCCGCCGCCCAGCGCAGCCATAAGGAACGCCGAGTAGCCTCCACCGAGCCCGTCCCATGTGAGGGTGTCCGGCCCGAAGTAGCAGACTTCGCCGGGCGAGACACCCAGCGCGCCGCCGTCAATGGCGAATAGGCCACCGAGGACGTCATGTCCGACGATGAGCGCACCGGGCGGTGCCGAAACGGAGCCTCCCAGCCCGTTTGTTTTAGCGATGCTAGGCAGGCTCTCACTACCGCCGCCGTACAGACGAACCCAGCCGTGCTCCGCGACGATACCGCCGGTGTGCAGCGCGACGGCTCCCATCATCGACGCGGCAGTGACCTGCAACTCCCACAGCGAACGCTGCCCTTGCTCTGGGGCGACGGACAGCGCAATAGCCTCAGATTCAGCTAACGCCTTCTGAAGGTGGGGCCAGGCCAGACCGTCGACGGCGATGAGGCTTTCGATGTCGCGCATTGGGGGCTCCTTCGCTTGTGGTAGTCACATATCCAATTGGAGGGCGGCCTGTTCGTCGTCGACGATGCCCGTCAGGTAGTCGACCATTCCGAGCATGCCCATCTCCCAGTGAATAGCTTCTGACAGGTATTGCAACGGAATTCTAGAACAGAGTTCTCCTAAGCTCAGCACAGTCGCGCCTGGGCGGATCGACCTTGTCCGTGGCGATCGCAGTTCTATGCCGAGGCAGCTTGAACCGGCTGAATCTGCTCAATCTCGGTGAGGATTTTATCCTCGGCCACATCCAAGTCGTACTGGGTCTGTAACCCGAGCCAGAACTGGGGGCTCATCCCGAAAAACTTCGCCAAACGAAGGGCCGTGTCCGCGGTAACAGCGCGCTTTCCATGAACGATCTCATTGATCCGACGAGGGGGAACGCCGATAGAAACAGCAAGCTTGTGCTGCGTAATCCCCATCTCCTTGAGAAAATCCTCCATGAGGATCTCGCCGGGGTGAACCGGAGGGAGCTTGTCAGTGGTAGTCAACGATCTCAACCTCCTCTGGCCCTGCGGCGGACCACCGAAAACAGATCCGCCACTGGTTGTTGATTCGAATACTGTGCTGACCCTGACGATCGTCTTTCAATGCCTCGAGACGGTTTCCCGGAGGAATCCGCAACTCTTGAAGGCTCTGTGCGTAGCCAAGCTGGCGCAGTTTACGCAGCGCCACTGAGTGAATGCGGGGATCAATCGAGGGCACACGCTCTCGATTCCACAAACGCTCAGTGTCCTTGTTGGCGAACGACTGGATCATGCTTCACCCTATCCCCCATAACGCGAAGCGTCAATAACGCTACACGTTAAACTTGAACTCCACGACGTGTCGTTGCTAAATACACTTTACCCTATGGACATACAGTAGAAGCTGCTAGAGATTGAGTAGATACAAGAAGTAAAAAGCGATAGCTAGGATCGCAGTACAACCTTCGAGACCGCGACGACGGCTGCTACCGTAGGCCTCGTTGCCTAACTGACACCAACGCCGTGTCCACTACTCGGAGGACACCCCCAACATTAATGCTGCCCTGCCGGCAGACCAGGGCGGCCGTGTGAGTATCGGACAATAATGCGTAGTCCTCCAAGGGTCTGGACACAGGGGCTTTCCCCTTTCCTCAGTGGTGCGACCAGAGGGAGTAGAAACATCCACCCCGGTGCACCCGCTGCGGTGACAACGACCCATCGCCCGCAGCAGGTGGCAATCGTCACGGTTATCCCTCTTTTTCAGATTCCTGTCCTCGGGATCAGAAAAAGACGGGGACCTGTCATAGGTCAGTGAGCATTTGCTGCATCTGGGCGATCTCGGCCTCCTGGTCGTTGATAATTTGTTCGGCCAGGGTGGTTGCATGGGGATTCTGGCCGTCAGCCACCTCGTCACGGTCCATGTCGACCGCACCTTCGTGGAGGGCATCTGCTCCAGGTAAAGGCGGGCGGCGCCGGTGCCCTGGGCTTCCTCAAGGGCTGTCATGTCCTCCTGGCTCATCATCCAGCTCATGCCACCCATCTCGCCGTGATCCATTCCACCTATCTCATCCATGGTCCCCATGCCCCAGAGTCGGTGACCGGCTGCTGGCCCCAGGCCTCGAGCATGGCGTTCATCCGGTCAATCTCCGGTCCCTGGGCGTCAATAACCCCCTGGGCAAACTCCACGACCTGGGCGGGGATGCCCTCCTTGGCCAGGAGCATCTCACTCATTTCCACGGCCTGCTTGTGATGGGGGATCATCATCTGGGCAAACATGATGTCCGCGTCGTTGTGATCGGCGGAGATCTCCCCGTCCTCCTCAGTCGCCGCCCTGGTGGTCTCGGTCGTCTCAGCGGTAGTCGTCACAGTGCTGGTGCCGAGGTGGTGGCGTCGGTGTTGCCTGAGTCGGTGGCCTCACCGCAGGCGGCCAGCGCCAGGGTGGAGGCTACGGCGAGAGCGGAAAGAACAAGGGTGCGCTTTATGGTGGAGCCCTTTCAGGGTCATATGGGGTCAGTGGAGAGAAGTGATGGATCAGTGGACGGCGGTGGATTTCGGAGTAGGCGTGGTGTGTTACTCCTTCGGACTGGTGGGAGCCAGGTGGGCCGGGTCCAGATCAATCCGGCGCAACAGCTGGGCGTTCAGGGCCACCACGATGGTCGAGGCAGACATCAAGATCG
>ERZ1031149.13-NODE-13-length-81606-cov-22.981361_pt1 | contig 81606 bp, 69 predicted proteins | sample MGYA00518223_ERZ1031149 | MGnify/ENA primary metagenome ERZ1031149 (study PRJEB33718, sample SAMN03159768) | human skin metagenome | collected 2014-05-20 | study: EMG produced TPA metagenomics assembly of the PRJNA266117 data set (Human skin bacterial metagenome...
ATCAAATAACCGCAACACGCCCGGAAAAGACACACTTTTCTTTACTTAACCCGCAACACGCCCGGAAAAGACACACTTTTCTTTACTTAACCCCAAAATGCCCCACAGCAAACTGTCAAGAATACTGTGGGACATCACATGGAGCCGCTTGCGAGAATCGAACTCGCGACCTTTTCATTACGAGTGAAACGCTCTGCCGACTGAGCTAAAGCGGCGCGTACATTAAGTACGAAGCGTTATCCTAGCCGACGCAAACCCTGAGCGCCAAAACGCCATCTGGGGTTAGCCCGGCTACCCGCTAGGCCACCCCACAGCACTGCTGTAGGCGCCCCGCCATCGCATCCAGCGCCACCTCTGGCCGCACGTTATAGCCCAGCACCTCGCGGCACTCCATCACCGCATCGATGCAGCTCACCAACGCAGACGCACTGTTGCGCCGCGCCAGTTCCTTCGACGTCGCTGCCATGTCTGGATGCTGGTGTCCACCTACCGGCATACCTTCGTCGTCCACTGCACCCGCGGCCTGAAGCATCGCGTCGCGATACAGCCCGGCGATGTCGATCAGCGCCAGGTCTAACGAGTCACGGGTCCTTCTTGTGCGCCTGTTCTTCTGTTCTTTTTCTAGCTCTTTCATTCTTCCCGACGCCCCCCGCTGGGCCTTTGCAGCACCCTTACCTTTCGCGCCTACGCCAAGGCTGCTCTCCAAATCTTCGCGTTCCCGCTGATCCAATTTCTCCAACTCGCTGGCGGCCTCTTCAGCTGCCTTGGCTACCAGCTCGGACGTGAAACGGTACAGCGCATTGGGCTCGTACACCAGCTTCGGCAGTTTAAGGGCAGTGGCGCGTTTGTTTCGGGCGGCCTCGTCGCTGGCCAAGTGTCGAGCTCTACCAATATGGCCGGCTGACACATCTGCGGCCCATTGGGCTTGGCTTTCGCTGAGTCCGAGGGTGGCGTCACTAAGCAAGACCCCTTTCACCGCCGCCGGAGAAGGAGTAGGCACATAAACATGACGGCAGCGCGACCGCAGCGTGATTGCAATATCCGATGGATCTGTTGACGGCGCGCACAGCAGAAAGACGGTGCGGGCTGGGGGCTCCTCGACCGACTTGAGCAAAGCGTTGGCGGCAGCGTCATTGAGCCGGTCAGCATCCTCCACAACCACCACACGCCAGCGCGCAACAGTGGGCATGTTCGCGGCTTCGTGGATGGCCCCGCGGATCTCGTCGACCGAAAGAACCACACCAGTAGTGGACACCCACAGGATGTCCGGGTGGGTTCCCGCAGCAGCGCTACGGCACTGATCGCATTGCCCACAACCGCCGTGCGGGCACACCAGAGCCGTGGCGAAAACCTTCGCCGCGATGGAACGCCCGGAGCCGGGAGGGCCGGTGAACAACCACGAGTGAGTCATCGCCTGCGGATCCTCCACGGCCCGCTGCAGGGGACGGCGGACAGATTCCGCAGTGATCCGCCCAAAGACTCCCGCTGCGTGCCCCGGTGTGGCTGGCGCCGTGGTTTCCATCATGGTTACTTAGTCTAGCTATTCGCCCCGACCACCCTCCGCGTGTCCTCGGCATAGGTAGGGCATAGGTAGACGCGCCCGGCGGGGGTGCCGGTGCGATAGTCTGAATGGCATGAAACAACTGCTGCGCTACCTGTCCTGGGCCTGGGGAACCTCCTGGCCCCTGTACGCAGCAACCGTGTTGGCCACCAATGTCATCGGCGCCACTGCAGTGGCCACGTTCCTGCGTTTCCTCATCCCTCTGCCTGCCGCGCGCGAACTAACAAGTCCGGACACTACTATTGCCACGCTGTACATCATCTATTTCGGTGTGGCCGTCTTGGCTGGCATTGCAATGACCTTGTACTTCTTCGCGCCCGTGCTGAGGTGGCAGCGCACACCAAAAGCCTATGATCCGAATATGGTGCGCGACCTGGTGCTGCGCATCCCCCTGTTGCAGACCGTCACGGGCATCGTGCTGTGGGCAATAGGTGTGGTGCTGTTTACTGTCGTGGCCTGTCGGCACAGTACGGAATGGGGCATCACCGTCGCTGTGACGGCCACGTTGGGCGGCATGATGGTGAGCCTAATGACTTATATGGAGGCCGAACGCCTGGTGCGTCCCGTCGCCGCGAAGGCTCTAGCCAAGGGTGCCCCGGATCATTCGCGCCTGTCCCCGCTTTCTCACCGGCTGATGACGACCTGGGCGCTGACCTCCGCCGTGCCGGTGCTGGGCATGGTACTGCTGCTGTTCGCGGCAGCTACCGACTTCTACCCTGAGAACTCCCGCGGCATCATCCCGGCGATGCTGGCGCTGGCGCTGACCACCCTGCTGACCGGTTTCATGGGCACCACCTTGTTCTCCATGGCCGTGGCCGACCCGATCCGTGAGTTGCAGTACGCCATCAACCGCGTCCGCCGCGGTGAGGTGAATACGACCGTGCGGATCTACGATTCCTCCGAGATCGGAGTGCTGCAAGCTGGCTTTAACGAGATGATGCGCGGGTTGCAAGAGCGCCAGCGCGTATCGGATCTTTTTGGCCGTTATGTCGGCACTGAGGTCGCGCGCCGGGCGCTGGAGGAAAAACCGGAGCTGGGTGGCGAGGCTCGGCACGTGGCAGTGCTCTTCGTCGATGTGATTGGCTCCACCGGCTTCGCCACGGAGAAGGAACCAGAGCACGTGGTGAAAGCCCTCAACGAGTTCTTCGACCGAGTGGTGGAGGTTGTGCACGCGAACAAGGGCATCATCAACAAGTTTGAAGGCGATGCGGCCCTGGCAGTGTTCGGCGCCCCTCTGCCTTTGGACGATGTGGCCGGACACGCTCTGGCTGCCGCCCGCGAATTGAAGGCCAAGCTGCAAGGGCTGGAGTTCGTCGCCGGGATTGGAGTTGCCGCTGGCTCCGTTGTTGCGGGTCATATCGGCGCGAAGGATCGCTTTGAATACACCGTCATCGGCGATGCTGTGAACCAGGCCGCTCGCCTGACGGATCTGGCGAAGAAGACCCCGGGGCAGGTTCTCACCAGCGCGGCGACTCTACGCGCAGCCAATGAAGCTGAGCAAGCTCGTTGGACCATGATGAAGTCCGTGGAACTGCGCGGTCGCCGTGAGATGACCCAGATCGCCCGTCCTATTCGCGCCACTCTCGCCGATCGATCCACGTTCTAGGCGCGTGCCCTATGGCGACACTGCCACAAGGCGACACTGCTAACCTCGCCGCACGGATGCGATAGGGAGGTTCCTTTCCGACGCCATCCCGTCCCACCACGCTGCCGTCTTCTGCCCCACCGCTGCCGCCAGCTGCTCTGCGGTGATCCCCTCCGACTGCAGCTGGGCGACAGTGGCCTGCGTAGGTAGCAGCCCTTCCACATGCAAGGCTTCGATCAGGCCTGCAAAGAAGTGCGGTTCCAGCGCTGCAATCGCCACCCAACCACCGCATTGAGCTTGGTAGAGTCCATACCCCGGCAACAGACCACCGAGCAGTGTGTCGGGACCGGTGAGCCGGAAGCGGGCCGGAGTGGCAAATTCAGTAGCCATGTCCGCCAGCGCCACCTCGTGGTAGCTTCCCTGCCCGGTGGCCGCAGTCTGCCACAGAGCGGCCAGAGCCTGGGAGACTGCACGCTCTGCACCCGCCAGATCGGCGATGGGAACTACCGGCATGGCGGGGCTATCCCCGTGGAAGGAGAGCGTGCCGGCGTGCGCCTCGTACGTGAGGTCGTGCCCGGCTACGTCAACGTGCTCACCGGAGTGGCCGACAATCGCCACCTGCGACAGTACAGGGAAACGAGCGTGCAGATCCTCCCACCCCAATCCGAGGCGTTCCAGCGAGGCCGGTCGGGAACTCGTAAGCAGTAGGTCTGCCCCCTCCAGGAGCTCATGCAGCTCATGTAGGCCAGATTCCGTCTTGAGGTCGATGTGGCGCACATCCTGCCCGTCTACCAAGTGTTGGTAGTACGGCTCGCAGTACAGGCGCATGGGGTCAGCGGCTTTGCCTGGGCCTTCGACCTTGATGACGGTGCCACCCAATTCCTGCAGACGCTTTGCAGCGACGGGGCCGGGAAGGTTCGGGGCAAGGGTAACGACGCTAAAGCTCGGGAGCTGATTCATGCTCCCGAACTTATCAGTTCCCACCCAAAAGTATGACCGTTTTTAGTGGGACTTTTTCACCGTGCGCTTCGTCAGCGTCGGCGGCTTCTTAGCCGTCTTCTTGGTGGTTTTCTTGGTCGACTTCTTGGTCGACTTCTTGGCGGTCTTCTTAGTGGACTTCTTGGTCGACTTCTTGGTGGCCTTCCGGCTCGACTTTGCAGGTGCCGTGCCCTCTGCAGCCTGCTTGGCGCGGCGTTCGGAGAGCAACTCATTCGCGCGGGCGTCAGTAATAGTCTCCGGGGTATCGCCCTTGCGCAACGATGCATTGGTGACTCCGTCGGTGACATAGGCGCCGAAACGGCCGTCCTTGACGGACATGGGCTTGCCAGAAACATCGTTATCACCCAGCTGCTTCAGTGGCGGCTGCGCGGCAGCGCGACCCCGGCGCTTCGGCTCGGCGTAAATGCGGCGAGCTTCGTCGAGGGTGATGTTAAAGATCTGTTCCTCATTGGCCAGCGAGCGGGAATCATTGCCTTTCTTCAGATACGGGCCATAGCGACCGTTTTGGGCGGTGATCAGCTCGTTGTCGCTGGGATCCACGCCCACCTCGCGCGGCAGGCTCATAAGCTTCAGGGCTTCCTCCAGTGTCACGCTGGAGGGCTCCATGTCGCTGAACAAGCTGGCGGTCTTGGGCTTCAGCGTCTCCTCGACGATCTGCTTGACGCGCTTTTCCTTCTGCGCCTGGGCAGTCTTTGTCTCGCGACTCAGAGGCTTCTTGCCCTCGGCCTCGCGGGCGCGATCCTGTTCGTCGCGCTCAGCCTCCCACGTCTTCACGGCCTCCTCGGCCACGCGGGCTTCCTCGTCCTCGCCCAGCACCTCGGTGACATAAGGGCCATAGCGTCCCTCTCGGGCAACGATGGTGCGCCCATTGTCGGGGTTGACGCCCAGTTCCCTACCGCCCTGCGGGGTGGCGAAGAGCTTCTCGGCAACCTCCAGCGTCAGACCATCCGGGGTCATGGATTCCGGCAGGTTCGCGCGCTGTACCTCGGGTTCCGTGCCCTCAGGGGCGCCCTCCGGCAGAGGCTTGATGCGCTCCAGGTAGGGGCCATAGCGGCCTACGCGAACGACAATCGGCACACCGTTCTCGTCGTCGAAAATGTGCAGGGAGTTCACCCGGCGGGCGTCGATCTGCTCCAGATTGTCGCCCACAATGTGCTTCAAGCCGCCCAGGCGTGGGACAACGGCGCCCGGAGCCTCCGGGCGAGAGTTATCCCCAAAGTAGAAGCCCTTAAGCCAGTTCACACGATCCTCGTCGCCCGCTGCGATGGCATCCAGTTCGTCTTCCATGGCGGAAGTGAAATCATAGTCCACCAGCGCGCCGAAGCTCTGTTCCAAAAGACCCACCACGGCAAACGCCACCCATGAAGGCACCAGCGCATTACCGCGCGGCAGCACGTAGCCACGATCCTGGATGGTGCGGATGATGGAAGCGTAAGTCGACGGGCGACCAATGCCCATCTCTTCCATCTTCTTGACCAGTGAAGCCTCGGTGTAGCGGGCTGGCGGGTTCGTCGAGTGCCCGTCGGCTTCCACGTCCCGGGCGTTCAGCTCATCGCCCTCGGTCAACTGCGGCAGACGCTTTTCCGCATTGTCGGCCACATCACGACCATCGGCGGTGCGGCTGACCTCCACGTAGGCCTTGAGGAAGCCTGGGAAGGTCAGGGTACGGCCCGTGGCGCTGAATTCGCAGCTCTCACCCGATTTCGCATCACCTGCGACGGTGACCTTCATCGACTGGCCCTTTGCATCGGCCATCTGGGAGGCGACAGTGCGCTGCCAAATCAGCTCGTAGAGCTTGAACTCCTCGGCATCCAGCTGACCGCTCAACTGGCCAGGGGTCTGGAAAGTCTCGCCTGCCGGGCGAATCGCCTCGTGAGCCTCCTGCGAGTTCTTCACCTTGCGGGTGTACTGGCGCGGGCCATCGGCAACAAACTTCGCACCGTATAGCTCCTTCGCCTGCTTACGTGCGGCCTCAATACCGGCAGTCGACAAGGTCGTCGAGTCGGTACGCATATAGGTGATATGACCGTTTTCGTACAGACGCTGCGCAATGCGCATCGTGCGCTCCGAGGTAAAGCGGAGCTTACGACCCGCCTCCTGCTGCAAGGTAGACGTCATAAACGGCGGGTACGGGCGGCGAGTGTAGGGCTTTTCCTCCACCGCAGTCACAGCGAACTCCTGCCCCTGCAAACCTTCAGCCAGGGACTTTGCTTTCGCCCCATCCAGTACAAAAGTATCCTTTGCGCTGGCCTTGAGCTTGCCGTCATCGCTAAAGTCACGCCCTTGCGCCACGCGCTTGCCCGCGACCGCAGTCAGCCGTGCTTCGAAGGAATCCGGGGCGGCGTCATCAAGAGACGAAGAAAGAGCATCGACCAGGCCGAACGTAGCGCTCAAATCCCAGTACTCGGCGGGGACAAATTTCATACGCTCGCGCTCGCGCTCGACGATCACGCGAGTGGCGACGGACTGTACGCGACCCGCCGACAGGCGCGGCATGACCTTCTTCCACAGCACCGGCGAGACCTCATATCCATAGAGGCGATCCAGTACACGGCGGGATTCCTGAGCATCCACCAGGTCGTAGTCGAGTTCGCGGGTGTTCTGCGCTGCCTCCAGGATGGCATTCTTCGTGATCTCGTGGAAGACCATGCGGCGCACCGGCACCTTTGGCTTCAGAACCTCCAGCAGGTGCCAGGCAATTGCCTCACCCTCACGGTCGGGGTCTGTCGCGAGGTAGAGCTCGTCTACCTGCTTGAGCTTTGCCTTGAGGTCAGCGACCTTCTTTTTCTTGTCCGGGCTAACAACGTAGAGCGCCTCGAAGTCCTTATCGACGTTGACGCCCAGCCGTGCCCATGGTTCCTTCTTATACTTCGCCGGAACGTCTGCGGCGCCCCGAGGAAGGTCGCGAATGTGCCCGACGGAAGCCTCGACGATGTAATTCGCTCCCAGGATCGGTGCGATCTTCTTCGCCTTCGTCGCCGACTCAACGATCACTAGACGTTTGACGCCATCGTTTCCCATCGGTTGAATTCACACATCCTTCAAGAATCTATGGTTTTGCCGGGTGCCATTGTTCTACAGATTTATTTCAATGGTGCCACTTACGCATTTCTAAGTGACACTACGCGGTTTCCGCAATTCCATTGCAACCGGGGTGGGAGCATGGATAAGGCAAAGCCCCCGCCAGGCGCGCGAGGCGCCGAGGCGAGGGCTTGCTCAACCCTGTGGGTCTTATAGAGCCGTGACGTTCTGAGCCTGCGGCCCCTTAGCGCCCTCGCCAACCTCGAACTCAACCTTCTGGTTCTCCTCGAGGGTGCGGAAGCCGCTGCCCTGGATCTCAGAGTAGTGGACGAAGACGTCGGAAGATCCGTCGTCCGGGGCGATGAAGCCAAAGCCCTTCTCCGCGTTGAACCACTTGACGGTTCCCTGTGCCATGAATTTCTACCTATCTTGTTGAATCTGTCCGGCGCAAGTCTGCTGAGACCACCAAACGCCGAGGTCGGAAGATACTTCGTTTCCAACCCAATCGGCTAAAACCCAACGAGACCCCACCTCACGCCGAGGCGAGCGGAAAAGTACCGAGGATTTTAAAAACCATTGGCCAGTTTGCCATGTCCACGGAGCAAACGATCAGACGAGTGCGGAATCCGGGAGACAATTGACTTGTATCCACCCCCTAATGGGGTCTAGAACTATCGTTAATGTCCGAGCTCACGCCCCCTACCTCTGGTTCCGCCGTCGATTCCTCGTCCGGCGCTGCGCCCAGCTCTGGGTCTAGCAACGCCACCAGCTCTGCGCCGTCGTTCGGTGAGGAATTACTGGCCGACCTGACGCCGGAGTTTCCACGCTCCACGGTCACCCACACACGCACCATCCCCGCCCGTCCATCGCAGACAGCCAAGTGGCCGGAATGGGCCGACGAATCATTAGTGGAATACCTGCACGAGCAGGGAGTTTTCGCGCCCTGGTCGCACCAGGTAGAGACCGCTACCCACGCCCATGCGGGCCAGGATGTGGTGGTTTCGACCGGCACGGCGTCAGGAAAAAGCCTTGGCTACCAGCTGGCCGTTTTGAGCGACCTGGCAACAGCGAGCACCGCGACGGCTCTATACCTCGCACCGACGAAGGCGCTGGCGCAGGATCAGCGGACGGCGCTGGCCAAGATGTGTGCGGGCACAGCGAACTTAAACGACATCATGGTAGCCACATACGACGGCGATACCCCGCCGGAGACACGTAGGGTGATCCGCGACCAGGCACGGGTGATCGTGACGAACCCGGACATGCTGCACGCCTCGATTTTGGGGAATCCGCAGTCGTGGAGCCGACTGCAGCGCACCTTGCGTTATGTGGTGATCGACGAGTGCCACGTCTACCGCGGTGTGTTCGGTGCACATGTAGCGATGGTTCTACGGCGCCTGCTGCGACTATGCGGAACGGCGCCGACGATTGTGCTAGCTTCCGCGACCAGCGTGGATCCGGCAGCACATGCCCGCCGACTGACGGGTCGCGAGGACATAGTGGCGGTGACGCAAGACGGCGCACCCACTGGCGAGCGGACCATCGCACTATGGGAACCGGGTTTTCTGCCGGAAGTTGAGGGAGAAAATGGTGCGCCGGTGCGGCGAGCCGCGAACTCCGAGGCCGCAGATGTGATGGCGCTGGCGATCGCCCAGGGTGCGCGGACGCTGACATTCGTACGTTCCCGGCGCGGTGCGGAGGTGGTGTCCGTCGCCGCTGCAGAGAAACTGGGGGCGATGGGCCGCAGTGCGGATGCGGTGCGGGTGGCAGCATACCGGGCGGGCTACACCCCGGAGGATCGCCGTGAACTAGAGCGGCGTTTTGATAATGGTGAGCTGTTGGGAATCGCCTCGACGAATGCACTCGAGCTGGGCATCGATGTTGGCGGGTTGGATGTTGTGGTGACCAGCGGCTTCCCTGGCACGATTGCGAGTTTCCGGCAGCAGGCAGGGCGTGCGGGTAGGCGCGGCCAGGGCGCGCTGGTGGTGCTGGTGGGCGCGGATGATCCGATGGATACGTATTTACTGCACCATCCAGAGGCTCTACTGGATCGCCCCGTGGAAAACACGGTCTTCGACCCGGGCAACCCCTATGTGCTGGCTGACCACGTAGTGTGCGCAGCCGCGGAAAAGCCGCTGTCGGAGGCGGAGGTTACCCGCTGGGGTGCCGAGCGCGTGGTGGAGCACCTTTTGCGCCGGGGTGTATTGAAGCGCAGACCACGGGGCATTTTTGCGGACTTGCAGGCTGCCGAGCAGGTGCATGCGCAGGTCTCTATCCGCGGGGGCGCGGCGAAGCAGGTGGCGATCGTGGAGGCCGATTCCGGGCGCCTGCTGGGCACTGTCGATGAGTCGCGGGCAACGTCGGATGTGCACACCGGGGCGGTGTATATGCACCAGGGCGAGACATTCGTGGTGCAGCTGTTGAATTTAGAGGAATCCGTAGCATGGGTGCGCCCCGAGTTTCCTGAGTACACCACGCAGGTGATCCGCGATACGGACATCACGGTGCGGCGTACTCGAGGCACGCACAAGATCTGCGATGGGGTGTGGCTGGCAGATGTGGATGTGGAGGTTTCCCACACCGTCAGTGGCTACCGGAAGCGTTTGCCGGGTGGCGAAATCCTAGAAACCGTGCCGCTGGATGTGCCGCCGGAATCCTTGCGTACCCGCGCGGTGGCTTACACAGTGGAACCAGATCTACTACTGGATCTGGGGCTGCCAGAGCCGACCTGGCCGGGCACGTTGCACGCCGCAGAGCATGCGGCGATTGGCCTGTTGCCTTTGATTGCGACGTGCGACCGTTGGGATATCGGTGGGGTGTCCACTGCCCTGCATGCAGATACGGGTCTGCCGACGGTGTTCGTCTATGACGGTTATGCCGGTGGCGCAGGTTTTGCGGAGCAAGGCTTCGCGCGCTTTGCCGAGTGGATGGCCGCCACCGCCGAGACCGTGGAGACTTGCGAGTGCGAGTCCGGCTGCCCTTCCTGCGTGCAATCGCCGAAGTGCGGTAATGGTAACGATCCACTGTTTAAGGCAGGTGCGGTGTTGTTGCTGCGGGCGCTGGCCAATGCCGCGGGTTAGTTCGCTGATTTTTATGACGCCACACGGGGAGGTTGCTTTAACCATATACTTTCCCCCATGAAGTTATTTGTCGGGAAAAATCATTCTGGCTTGCGCAAAGGAGCCGCAGCAACCATCGCCGGAGTTACAGCTCTAGCGGTATCTTTCGGTTCAACTAACCTTGCTGCAGCGCAGCCATTAGCACCGTCTGGGGTGCATTCCAGCGCCGCTTCGTTGGTCAACCGTGGGGAAGCCATGCGAACTCCCGCCCCCTATGCAGGCGCTACTTTCGACAGTGGTCTGAAAATCGGCAAGGTACCCGCCAAACCGGGAATGCTTATGAACACTGTTCGCCTCGACCCGAAGGTTGGGCTGTCGGCGGCGGGGCAGCAATTCCGGTTTAGCTATTCCACAACCAATCAGCACGGCACGGTCGCCCCTTCCACAGGTGCGATGTTCTTCCCTAAGGGCAAGCCTCCGGCTGGCGGCTGGCCCGTGCTGGCCTGGGCTCACGGGACCGTGGGGTTGGCAGATCAGTGCACCCCATCCATAAATCCGCGGTCTGCGCGGGATACGGATTATCTGAATCACTGGCTGAACCAGGGCTATGCCATCGTAGCCAGCGACTATGCCGGGATGAGCACCGATGGTCTCATGAGCTACCTCAACGGTAAGTCCACTGCAGCTAACGTTGTGGATTCCGTCATCGCCGCCCAGGGGCTACCTGTGGTGAAGCAGCGAAAGCAGAAGCTTTCGCGCAATTGGGCAGTTATTGGCCAGTCTCAGGGCGGCGGCGCGGCTCTCCATGTTGCGTTGCGCGCGACGAGCCGTAGCAAGGAGGCGAATCTGAACTTTGTAGGCACAGTCGCGACAGGCGCCCCGGCCTATGTCGAGGAGATTGTGTTGGCAGGCAGTCCAACCTTCCCACCTGTTCCTCTACCAGCTGGCTTGAACACTTATGCGATGTACATTCTCGCCGCTTTCCGCGAGGCAAACCCAAACATCGATGTCGATTCGGCGCTCACCCCGGAGGGCAAGCGGATGGTAAAGGCCGCCGAGGGATCCTGTTACCACGAGCTATCGTCCGCCTTAAAGGGCACAAATGTGGCTCGCGCATTCTCGAAGCCACTGCGCGAGGTGCCGGGTTTGGAGCCTGCGTTACGAGCGTTCATGCAGACTCCCGCCACTGGCTACGACAAACCTGTTTTCTTAGGCCATGGCCTCATGGATAAGGACGTTCCCACTCCCATCGGCATCATGCTGAACTCGGACATGTGGATCCACCAATTTATCGGCGACATGCGCAGCCGGAATAAGCGTGTCGAGGTTCACTGGTACCCCACCGACCATGGCGGGACAGTGCCCGTATCGCAGCAGCACTCCACCCCGTTCCTAGCCGATCTTTTCCGCAAGGCCTAGGCCACTCCCTATTCCACTGGCCCGGCCATGGCCTGCGCTTTCTGTGGAAGGATACGGGAGTTCGAGCCTGGGCGGGTGACAACTTCCACCGTCACAAACTCTCCTTTGACCTCGCAGTTCTCCATGTTCGCCCCATTTGCATCGGCAATGCTCCGGGCAGTATCGCACGGCGAATTCTCACCAGCTTGAATAGCCATGGCCGCCGATAGTGCAGCCATATCGGCAGCGGTGCTCGCCTGTTCCTTATGCCCCAGCATCGCCGCACCGAGGGCAAGAAGCGAAACAATCGAAAGAATGCCGAGGGTAATCAGCGCCCCGTACACGGTACTCATGGACTGGTTCCCTGCCTCCCCTTATCCCTCGTCAGGCTCCACCATCGTGACGGCTTCACCATAGACGTCGAACAATGCCCCGTCCTTGGAGACTTTCACCCGCACAAGCGGCGAGTCCGCACTACCTTCGCGAGTAGTAGAGACGCTCGCGTTGGCGTCGAGCTGCCGAGCCAGAGCAACCCCATCTCCGCCGCGCGCTTCGACCCGGGCGACTGTCCGCGCGAGTGATTGTGCCGTAGCCGCCTGTGACATGGTGGTCAAGCCCGCAGCGGCTCCTCCGGCGACAAGAGTCATGGCAGACAAGACGATGGCGCCTTCAACTGTGTTCATCAGTGTTCCTGGATATTCTTGGATGTTGATTTATGTTTTGGTGTCACCCCTCTTGCGTGCCCGATCCATTCGGATCAGACTCGCGCGAAGGGGGCACGACGGAAAGTGGGCAGTTCCTAAGCCCTTCGGTTACTTCGTGTTCAGCGCCTTCTCGAAGATTCCACTGAGTGCCTGCTCTACGGTGTCCGAGGTGACGACCGTGTAGAGGAGAGCGCCAAGAGCGGCCGCCGCAACGCATCCAAGGGCGTACTCAATAGTGGACATCCCTTTTTCATCTGTGTAGCGAGAGTAGATTGCACCAATAATCTGGTTCCACCAACTGCTGAGTGGGTTGACTTGTTCAGAGAATTCGCAGTTTACGCCCGAAGCGGGGTCCGTCTTTACGGGCGCGGCCTTGAGCTGATCGTTGGCGAGCACATGGGCACACGGCTCGAAAGCGGTGTGTTCAATGTTTGATGTGGTCAGAGTCGGTGTGGTCAGAGTCGGTGTGGTCAGAGTCGAAGTAGTCATGGTCGGTTTTCCTTCCCGGGTCGCAGAGTCCGCGCACCCTTTTTCGGTTGTCGGTGTAGTCATTTGAGGAACACCTCTATCTCCCCTTCCCAAAGCCTCATAACGAAGCCATGCCAATGGCCAGTGGTATGAGGCCGACAAAAACGAAGGCTGGGAGGAAGCAGAGGGTCAACGGGGCCGCCAAAGCTATCAAGACCTTTTCAGCTCCGGCAGTTGCCTTGTCTGCGGCAATGCGCCGGAGATGTTCGGCCTGCTGGTGCATTCCATCGGCCAGTGATGTTCCGGCGCGAGTCTGCTGTGCAGCTTGGCGGGCAATGGCCCCAAGCAGGGGATGGTCAGCCAGAGTGAGCCACGCCTGGGCTCCTCCACCGAGATGCAGGAGAGCCATAGCGTGCCTGAGCGTTCCTTCGTCCTGTTGGGCAAGCGGTCCCACCCCTAGCGTCCACGCAGGTAGCAGCGCCTTTCCGGCGTGTAGTGCTGCGGCTGTGACATCGAGGGCGCGAGCAGCATCCAGTGGCCCCATGGGCGTCGAGCTAGACGGTCCAGCCCGCACACCCACTCCTCCCAGCGGCGATGTAGTCAGTGATTCGCTGAGATGCTCCGTCCACAAAGTGCCCGCGCACACCAGACCAGTCCCAGTGAGAAAGAGCAGCACCCCCAGCACATTGGTCAGCAGGAAGCTCAGAGTGCCGAGCCCGCTACTTTGTCCCAATCCCACCGCGCCGATCGGTAATGCCAATAGCACCGTTACCGTCAGTCGTGCTCCCGCTGTCGCGGACGTGGACTTAGAAATGTGGGCTAGTTGTGCGTCTATGTCGGTAACATGCGACTGTGCCAGTCCAGCCAGCCCCACACCGTGACGGTGGGAAATTCCCCAAATATTGAAAAGGTGGGCGAAGAAACTGGAGGCGTCGCTCTCCTTCACCTCTGCTCCCGCAATGTCCGGGCCCGGCGCGGCTCCCAAGCGCACCTTCACACAGGCAACATCCAACTCGCGACGCAGAGTCTCAGACTTCAGCCCCGACGTGGCGTGCTCAACCGCATCCAATGGTCGCCCGCCGGCCATCACCTCGCGAGCAATGGCATCCACGGCGTCACGTACCTCGGCCAAAGTCTTCATGTGTCGGCGGGTTTTCAGAACACGCCCGATCACGATCTTCAACGTAAAAGCGACCATCAGCGCTGCCGCAACGACCGCCAAAACGGAGATCATGAGCGTTCCCTCAGCCCAGTTCATCGCAGAACTCCTTAAAGCCCTCCGGCACACATTCTTGCCCACCCCGCCGCTGCCACAGCACTTCGATGCGTGCCCGTTCATCCCCGACCAATCGCGCGATGTGCGTTAGTCGCCGGCCCTTCTCCGTGCGGGAAACGTGCAGCACCACATCAATCCCGTCGATCGCCTGGCGCGAAAGAGCCATCCGATCCAGGCCAGCCATCGCACCCAACGCTTCCAACCGTCCGGGAACGCTCGCCGGATCGTTAGCATGGATGGTTCCTGCACTGCCCGCATGCCCGGTATTGAGCGCCACCAGCAAATCTGCCACCTCCGGGCCACGAATCTCCCCCACCACGATGCGATCCGGCCGCATCCGCAGACTCTGCTTCACCAATGCAGTCATGGAGATCGCACCCGCACCCTCCGCATTGCCCTCACGGGTGGTTAGCGCCACCACATGTGGATGGTCGATCAGCAGCTCCGGGGTATCCTCCACCACGATCAACCGCTGATCGCGCGCCACCTCCGCCAACAACGCCGCCAACAGGGTGGTCTTTCCCGCACCCGTCCCGCCGCTAATCAGGATGTTGCGTCGCGCCCGCACAATTCGCCTCAGCACATCTGCCATATCCGGACTCGTCAGTCCATTTGCAACCAGCGCATCCAACTTGTTCTTCTGCCCGGTGATCGCACGCAAGCTAATGCAGCTCCCTCCCGCTGCCGGAGGAGCCAGCAAGGTATGTATACGGATCGTCTGGGCAGCCACGTCCGGCGGCAGCTCGCGCAGCACCCCGTCTGCAAATGGTCTTGCCTCATCCAGTCTCTCCCCGCACATTGTTGCCATTCGAACAGCCAGTTCACGTGCTGCTTCTACTCCGATGTTCACCCCGTCAACTCGCTGCATTCCCTCGCCACGATCTGCCCACACGCTGCCATCACCGTTTAGCACCACGTCCGTCACCAACGGATCTTGCAGCGGCTCTGCCAGGGGTCCCAGCCCACTGAACTCGCGCTGGAGTGTGCGTACATTCTCCACGCTCGCTTTGCCGATCAAGTGCAAACTCTGCGAAAGGTCTCGCTCGTCCGGCCTGCTAATTCCTTGTTCTGCCAGGTCATCTCGCACAATCGCGAGGAGACTACGCGCGGATTCTCGCTGTTGCTGTTTCTTAAGCTTCTTCAGCTCAGTGTTCTTTCTTCGTGACGCCCCCACGTCTCCCCCTTTCTTTGAGACCACTAACTGGCTAGCGGCAGTGCACATTCGCCAACGATGTGCAGGATCTTCTCCCATACCTCACGCACCGGCCCACGAACCCGGTCGTTCTTCAAAGAGCTTTCGATCCAGTACTCAGCCTCTCCCCTATCCAACGCCGGCGTGCAGTGAGTATCGTGCCGAATAACAGCCACGGGAACCTCATCCAGCATCATCGCGGCGACGGCCACAGAGGTCGATGCACCAGGGATCTCACGGAGGACTATCAGTGGTTGCGCCCGGTCGTTTTCGAGCATCCGGTTACGCAACGCACCGGCGGCCGTCACACCCTGGATGGTCAATGGAGCCACAAGTACGTGAACGTCGGGCTCCGCTGCGCCCCACTGTTCTGACCACCCTGCACTCGCACTATCAGCCACTGGCAGGCTGCGTCCGCAATCCACGACTAGGTCGTCAGCGTGCATAAGGTGCGCGATCTGCCCGATGTCGAGCCCCCGTCCGCCGCTGTGCGCGCCGAAAGTCGGATATCGGTCAGCGTAGATCACGGGTACCGCCCCGCCTTCTGCATCGATCTTCTTTCCACCTGCACTGTCGAAACCCAGCATCAGCAGGTGGCTGCGCAGCTGATCGAAATCACAATCGGCGGGAATCTGGTTACGCGTCAGGCCGGGTCGCCGTTCCTTGCCCAGCACCAAATCCAAACCACAGGAGTGGGGATCAGCGTCCACCAATACCGCAGGCCTGCCTTCACAGGACATGTAATAGGCCAACTGTGCCGCAAACAAACTTGATCCAGCACCACCGGTCGCCGAGCTCACCGCAATGCGCAGGGCATCTGTCGAGCCGATCATCTCCGCTAACACCATCGCACCCCCGGCATCCAGGGAGGGCTCCAGGCGATCCACGCGGATGGTTCGCACCAAGTGATGCCGGGTGAGCTCACTTTCCTTGTCGCTCAGAACAATCGCAGAGTTCTGGCAGGCAAATCCGTCTTTCCGGTCCAGTTCTTGTAAGAGCTCCGCGGTCGATTCCGCCGTGCCGTCGTGAATAATCATTGGTCGCCGGGTCACCGCAACCACCATGCGAGCCTCGTTGTTCCACAGGGGATCAGCGATATCAATGATTACGGGTCGCAGCGACTCTGTCGCGGCCGGCGTTTTTCTTTTTCTCTGTCTCTTCGCTCCACCCATGAACCAAAGACTCGCAGCTTCGGACTCGTAGGTATACCCCTGATTTCTGAGCTGTGGAAAAGTCGGGGTGGCGTCATAAAAAAGGGTCTGGATCCTGTGGATAACCCGCAACGCAGAAAGATGAGAGTGACATAAGTGTCGCAATGTAATTAGAATGACAAATGTGACTCAGCACCAGGAACCACGCGACACCTCGGGCGAGAAGCGCGTACTGGCCATTTTCGACCTCGATAAAACGATCATCGACACGTCGGCATCCCTGGCCTACCGCCGCCCGATGGCCGAACGTGGCCTGCTGAATACCGGCGAGGTGCTGAAGATGATGGCTATGCTGGGCAATTACATGTTCACGACCCATTCCGAGGACAGCCTAGAATCCACAAAAGAAGCGCTGACCAGGATCATTAAAGACCGCGAATCCGAGCCCCTGCGACAGGTCGCACAAGACGCACTGCAAGAGGTCATCACTCCATTTATTTATGCCGAAGCGCGCGAACTCATCGAATGGCACCGCGAACAAGGGCACAGCATCGCCATCGTCACCGCCTCCGCCTCCATCATGGTGCAACCCATCGCCAAGGAACTGGGCGTGGATCACCTCTTTGCCACCGAGCTAGAAGAAAAGGACGGGCGGTTCACGGGCGCCGTCACGCACTTCAACAAAGGCCACGCGAAAGTCGAGCGCATCCGAGAACTTGTCGCCGAGCACGGCTATGACCTGGACGAAAGCTACGCCTATTCCGACGCCGCGACCGACATCCCCATGCTGGAGCTGGTGGGCAACCCGGTTGCCGTGAACCCGGACCGCCCCCTAAAGAAGCGGGCTACGGAAGAGAGCTGGCCGATCAAGCAGTTCAACCGCCCGGAACCGCTGTTCCCACAGGCGGCAGTTATTGCAGGCGCCGGTGCCACACTCGCCTTGCTGGGTATCGCCGCTACTGGCCTTGCAATGTGGTGGCGCGGGCGCGACGAGGACGCCTAAACACGCCTACGCAACCTCAATCGCACCCAAGCGCACTACCCCTGCTTGGCGTCAGCGATCGACTTACCCTCCAGCGACCCCTCGGATAGCCCCGTGGCGTGGAAAACGATCCACTCGGCCACCCCCTCCGGGGTGCCGCTGGCGAACCCCTCGGCCTTAGCCAGATACTCGTCGCGCTTGCGGTTCCACCACACCTCCGGCACACCCAGACCACGCGGATCCAAGCCAGTGGCGATGGTCGCCAGACGGGAACAAGCACGAGCGGTCACGCCGGTGGCGTCCGCAAAAGGTCGCAACGTCAGCAGCTCACCATGGATCACTGCCGATAGCACCGTGGCATTCACCTTGGTGCCACCCGTAATGAACTTCCCCAGCAGCTGCAGGCGTGCATCGGTCGAACGGCGTGGGCGCCCCGGTACCAAAAACTCCGCATCACCTGCAGCTTTTTGACGGAATGCAGGATCGGACATTTGGGGGCTGGCAACTGCATTGATGCGAGCGATGATCTGCAGCGGGGCGCGGCGCCACGTAGTCACTGTTTCTGTGATCCCGTCCGGCGCCAAAAACTCAGCGGCACGCAACGCGCCGGCCAGGATCGGATCCTCCACCTGGCCATCCTCTGGCAGACGCGGTGATCCACCATCCAGCTGCGCCGAGGCGCGTGCTCCGCGTAGCACCGCTTCGGCTCCCGTGACATCCCACCCACGTAGGTTTGCAGGGTGGCGATGTAGCCGCGCCAGGTGGTCATTAGTCTGAGCCACAGCCTCCGGCACTCCGGGCAATTCGGCTAGTCCAGCGAGCGGGTCGTGCGCAGATTTGTCATCCATATTTAAGACAATAATGCACCCGCGCGCGCATTCTTTGCCATGGTCTGGCAAACTAGGGGAAGTCAATTAGGTGTAACCACAGGAGTTTTACAGTGAGCAACAACGATCGCGAGGGCATGTTCACAGACCGCGATAGCTTCAACCCGCAGGTCAACGCTATTCCACTGTCCGATGTGGATACTCATGCCAAGGGTCAGGCTAGTATCAGCGACCTGGTGAAGGATGCCTCTGCACAGGTTTCCTCCCTCGTCCGCTCTGAGGTTGAGCTGGCAAAGACCGAGATCGCTACGTCCGCTAAGAAGGCGGGCATCGGCGCTGGCCTGTTCGGCGCAGCTGCCGTGATTCTGGCCTACAGCTCCTTCTTCCTCTTCTTCACCATCGCCGAGGTACTGGATACCTTCATGTGGCGCTGGGCGGCTTTCCTGGTCGTCTTCCTGTTCATGCTGGTTCTGGTGGCCATCCTGGCGCTGATCGGTCTGAAGAAGGTTAAGGGTGTTAAGAAGCCGGAGAAGACCATCGAGTCCGTCGGAGAGCTTAAGTCCGTCATCCCGCAGAAGGGCAGGAACAGCGCCTCTGCACGTCAGCCGGGAATGTACACCTAAACTGCCGCTCCTTAGATGACGTCCGAAGACACTCACGCTTCAGATCCGCACACCCCGCATGCCACTTTCGTGCATTCGCGGGGTGTGCGTCTTCGCGTGGACGTACAAGGCCCCCGCAAGGCGCCGCTTATACTTTTCATCCACGGCTTCGGTGGTGGTGCTTTCGACTGGCATCCGCTGATGCAGCAGCTAGCGGGTGAGCACCTCCGCCTCGCCGCTGTGGATCTGCGGGGCTATGGTCGCTCGGATAAGACTCCGCGGGGCTATGACCTCACCACCGCCGCCAGTGACATGGCCGGAGTGATCCGCGGCCTCGGACACACGACAGCCACCGCCGTCGGCCATGGCTACGGCGGTATGGTCGCGTGGACGCTCGTGGCTCATACCCCGGAACGTGTCCGCAGCTTTGTCACTCTGTCCTCCATCAACCCGTTGCTGCGTTTCCGTGGCATCCTGACTCAGCCGTTCTTACAGCCGAATTTTGCCCGCCGGGTTCTCTCCGCTCAGCTGCCGCGTCTTCCGGAGCGCAAGCTCTTGGCGGATAACGCCGCGGCCGCCGAGAAGGTCTTTAGAGCCGGTGTGGCTCCGGGTTTTAGGGATACGGACGCCTACTTCACAAATGCCGCACTCCGCCGCGAAGCCATGCAGGTGGATAAGGTCGCGCATTTGTCCTGTGAGTATCTGCGCTGGCCGTTTCGCAGTCGCTTCCGCCCCGAGGGTATGAGGTTCGAGCGGACCTTCCCCGCTACTACCCCAGTTCCGCTGTTGGCTATCGATGGCAGCATGGATCCCATCTATGACGAGGCCCTGGCGGCAAAGTCCGCCCAGCGCGCCGAAGCTGTGGAACGCAAACTCTTGTTTGGTGTGGGGCACTATCCCCACGTGGAAGATCCACCCTGCATCGCGGAGCTCCTCCGCGAACACATGCGCGCCGAAAGCCGCTAGTCCGCCACGCAGGCGCCAGTCTCGATATGCCCGCGGTGGGAGGTCACGTCTCCAACGTGGCTCATTACTTCTTCCCTAGTCAGGGCGTAACCGGTGTCCTTCTCATTCATATCCGCACCGAACACTAGCCCCAACACGTGACCATCGGTATCGATCAGCGGGCCACCGGAGTTCCCCTGCACCACCGAACCGCGCAGTGAGTAGCTTTCGCGCTCCACACGGGAGTCAGCATAGATATTCGGCCCGCTGACCACGAACTTTTCACGGATTCGCGCGGGCGAGGCCTTGAATGGACCGCCGTTCGGGTAACCCATCACGATGGCGTCTTGGCCTTGCTGGCCTTCTCCCTCAGCCCACTTCATAGGCACATACGGCAGATTGTCGCTATGTAGCAGGGCGATATCCACCTGCGGGTTGTAGTACACAACCTCAGCCTCATGCGGACCGTCCTTCGTAGCGAGCGTCACCTTGTTGGTTCCCGCCACCACGTGCGCATTCGTCATCACGGTGTCCTCGGCAACCACCCAACCACTGCCCTGCAGAAGGCGTTTGCATTTTTCCGCCTCACCGACGACGCGCAGCACGCTATCGCGTGTGTTTGTCACCGCCGGCGAGCGCATCAGCGCGTTATCTGGCGGGTCGACCTCTGCGGTAGGCAGGTTCTCCATCGGGTCGGCGATCATGGGGAAGCCCGAGTCGTTAATCAGCTGCGACGTTTGGGCAGGTAGCTGCTTGAACCACGCCGGGGCAGCATTGCCCACGCTGCTTAAAATCTTGCTGCCTCTAATGGCTTTCCCTAGACCGCCGATATTGCCGGCTGCGATGGGTACAAGGATCAACCACACAATCAGCAGGGTTGTGAAGACCTGCACAATCGCGCCCACTAGGGACTCGACTCTCAAAGCCTCGCGGGTGCGGATCTTGTCCCGCAGTCTAGTTCCTATTCCCGAGCCGATTGCGTAGCCCACCACCACGACCACGGTCACGGTGAGCAATGCGGCGAAGAATCGGGCGCTGTAGCTATCCGGTGCTTTATCCTCCGCTAGGTGCACTGCCAAGGGCACGAGTTTTACGCCAAAGAACCCGCCCAGGATCACGCCTGCAAAGCTCAGTACGGCGCTAAATCCGCCCTGTCGATAACCGGATAGCAGAGCGCCGAGGCACAAAAAGACCAGCACAATATCGAGGGTTAGCGACCCCGTGGTTCCGCTCATGGTGCGCCTCCGTTTCTACCTGATTCATTGGCTCGGTCGAACCCTTCCCGCATCTCTTTCAGCGCTTCGCCATTAGCGGATCCGGCAAGGGTCTCAAAGAGGTTCCACGGCTCATCCGCGCCGCTAGCACCACCACTGGACCAAGGCTCTTCCCATCCCGCACGTTGTAACAGCGCATTGATCACGCCTCCCGTGAATCCCCACAGCACCAGCGGGTTATCCGCACCGATGTGCAGGTTCCAGGCCGGTCCGCGCCAGCCAGCGAAGCCGACCTCAAAACGCCGTTGCGGATTCACTAGCTCACTTAAGGGAAAGGGTTCGACCCAATCGTTTTCGGTTGTGGGGCAGCTTACCTTATGAGGTTGACGCCACCACGCCACCACGGGCACCACAGCAAAATTTGAGCGGTCAATATATATCGGTTGCAAGATTGCGAAAGGCTCCACCGTCGTCGGATCGAGACTGGTTTCCTCCTCCGCCTCTCGCAGGGCAGTGTCGATCGGCCCGGCATCGGCATCCTCCACACGCCCGCCGGGGAAGGCAACCTGCCCACTGTGATTGCGCATAGTCGGTGCGCGATGCGTCAACAGCATGGTTGCATCGGCAGGGAAGGCTTGTCTGCCTGTGGTTCCAGCAGGGCGGCGGAAGTCGGCGTCACCAGAAAGCAGAACCAGCACCGCCGAATAGCGCGGAGGGCGCCCTTGGTCGTCCGTCTCCGGCACGATCCGAGCGGAGTCATTCAGGTACTGGTGGATGTCCACTTCGCGACAGTCGCGGGCAAATTCACGCAGCCATTCGGGCAGGTCAGAAGGTAATTTCGGTTGGATGTCTATATTTGTAAGCCACTGTTGAAGTTGCTTGTGCGGGTGCGTCATAGGGCTTTTTGCACCGCCTCTTCTAGCTCTTCGGCACCATGGAAAGTCTGCGCATATAACCGCGCGCGGGTGCCGTCCGGGTTGTAGACCACGGTTAGTGGCACGACTTTTGGCAGGTTCGCTGCAGAGTCGAAGGTGTGGTTGGAATCCTGGTAACTCGGCAAAGTATCTACGCCCAGGTCGCGTAGCATATCGGCACCTGCCTGTGCCTTGGCATCCAGATGCACGCCGACGACATTCCACTCGGGGTGCTTGTCCGCTAGCTGTTGAATCGTCGGCAACTCCTCACGGCAGGGAGCGCACCACCAGGCCCAGACGTTGACCACCGTGGGCTTTCCGGCCAGCTGCTCGGCCAGCGAGGTTTCTGCGCCATCGCCTTCGCCATTAGTCAAACACGGTAGGCGCACATCCCGCAGCTCCGCATTGGGACTGAGCTGTGCTTTCCCTGCATCTTTGCCTGCACCTTCCGGGCAGCGTACTTTCTGCGCTACCTCGACAGGCCCGTTGGTCGCTGGCGCTGAGGGGGCGTCCTCCCCCATGGCAGAACTAGTCGCACCTGCATCGTCCGGAGCGTCCTCGCGCAGCGCTGCAATGAGCGGCAGGCACGCAATGGCGATGCCAACGACCACTGTGACGGCAATAATGATCGCGCGTGTTCGAGGAGAGTGTTCGGCAGGTGCAGACATAACAAAAAGTCAGTGTACCCGGCCTGTTCGTCGTACCGGTTAGAATCCGGCAATGCCCAGCAGGTGGTCGCGGTCATCGGACTTAATCATTTTTGACGCCACCTCCGGGTCAGCTGGCCCCGCCACCCCGAAGCTTGGGCACTGGCGGGCGAGGAAGCAGGCTCCACACGCTGCGCGGCGCGAATGGCAGATACGACGGCCATGGAATATCGCCCGGTGCGAGAAAAGGGTCCATTCCTTGCGTTCGATGAGTTCCATAAGGTCGCGTTCGACTTGCACAGGATCCTCGTGCTCCGTGAGTTTCCAGCGGCGTGCCAGGCGACCAAGGTGGGTATCCACCGTAATACCCGGCACTCCGAAAGCGTTGCCGAGCACCACGTTTGCAGTCTTTCGCCCCACCCCGGGGAGTTTGACCAGTTCTTCGAGGGTTCCGGGAACCTCCCCGCCATGGTTGTCCTCGATTGCCTGGGCCAGGCCGACAATGCTCTTGGCTTTTGAGCGGTAGAACCCGGTGGACTTGATGATCTGTTCGACGTCCTCGATGTTCGCTTCTGCGTAATCAACAGCGGTGGGGTAGCGACGGAACAGAGCCGGGGTGACGGCATTGACGCGTTTGTCGGTGCACTGTGCGGAAAGGACGGTGGCAACCAGCAGCTCAAGGGGATTTTTGAAGTCCAACTCGCAGTGTGCCCCCGGGTAGGCGTCGGCGAGAGCGCGGTTGATTTTGCGCGCACGACGCTTGCGGCCTAACGGGGTTTCCTCGCCCTTCGCAGCAATGTGAGAGCCGATACGCGGCAGGGTTGGCGGAATCGGTTGCTTCTGGGATCTCTTCTGGTTTGTATTCTGGGAGGTTCGTGGGGAAGACGGGAGGGACATAAAACCTTTAGAATGTCGAGGGCTGAAGGAAGGAACTTAAAAACAGCGAGGATACTCGTTCCGCAGTCGGAAACGGCAGCCAATAATATTCTTAAATGTACCTTCCCGTGGAATTGCGCTGTGACATAGTTGGGTATGCTCTAACAGAAGAGACGAACGATACATATTTTTCTCTAGATGTACGCGAGGTGGTTCACCCCAGCCACCGCAATGCCAGAAACGGAAGTGAAACAAGGGATGGCAGAAGTATCCGAAATACTATCGAGGGCAGGCATCTTCCAGGGTGTTGAACCCACCGCCGTGCGTACCCTCATCGAACAACTGGATACCGTCAAGTTTCCTCGTGGCACCACTATCTTCGACGAAGGTGAGCCGGGAGACCAGCTGTACATCATTATCAGCGGCAAGGTGAAGCTCGCCCGCCACTCCGTTGATGGACGTGAGAACCTGCTGACCGTTATGGGACCTTCCGACATGTTCGGCGAGTTGTCCATCTTCGATCCCGGTCCTCGCACTTCCTCCGCTGTCTGCGTGACGGAGCTGCACGCGGCGTCGATGGATTCCACCATGCTGCACAACTGGATCAGCGAGCACCCGGAGATTGCAGAGCAGCTGCTGCGTGTGCTTGCCCGCCGTCTGCGCCGCACCAACAACTCCCTGGCTGATCTTATCTTCACCGATGTTCCCGGTCGCGTGGCCAAGGCTCTGCTGCAGTTGGCGAACCGCTTCGGCACCCAAGAAGGCACCGCTCTTCGCGTCCACCACGACCTCACGCAAGAAGAGATCGCCCAGCTGGTCGGCGCGTCCCGCGAGACCGTGAACAAGGCTTTGGCCGAGTTCGCCCACCGCGGTTGGATCCGTCTGGAAGGAAAGTCGGTGCTGATCTCCGACACCGAGCGCCTGGCTAAGCGCGCCCGCTAAAGGCAACTTTTAGCCCACTGGGGTAAAAACAAAAGCCCCGCTAGAAATCCTCCTAGGAGTTCTAGCGGGGCTTGCTTTCGTTCAGTTACGAGTTAGCGTTCGTCGTGTTAGTTCTCGTCACCGCGCAGGAAACGCAGCGTCACGCGAGTGGACTGTGCCGCAGCGTCACGCAGCACCGGATCGACGTCCGTGTAAATCTCGTCCACGATCTCATTGACCGAAGCATCATCGCCCAGCTTCTTTAGGGCAGCCTTGACCTGCTCCAGGCGCTGTTCACGACGGTCGATGTACTTCTGTGCCACGGCAGCTAGATCCGGCTGATCCGGGCCGTGTCCTGGCAGCAGAGGCTTATCCTGGCCACGCTCGCGCAGCTTGGCCAGCGTTTCCAGGTAAGCGCCCAGATCACCATCAGTTTCGGAGATCATAGTGGTGTGACGACCTGCCAGCGTATCGCCAGTGATGATGCCTTCTACGTCGGAATCATCAGTACCGCCGTTGGAGTGGATAAAGAAAGCCACGCAGTCAGAGGTGTGGCCGGGGCAGTGAACGACCTCGATGGTGGGGGTCAGGCCCTCGAAGGAGATAATCTCCCCATCCTTCAGCTCCTCACCGGCGATGCAGTACTGCTTGTCGAAGGCACGGATCGGAGCGCCAGAAATCTGGCGGAAGCGCTGAGCTCCATTGGCGTGATCCGCGTGGCGGTGTGTCAACAGCACAGCGCCGATCTCCGCGCCACCATCGGTGGCCTTAGTGTTGAGTACGTTCAGGTGGCCCTCATCCTGCGGACCCGGATCCACCACAACAGATACTGTGTCGTTTTCTCCCTTGATTACCCAGGAGTTCGTGCCTTCCAAGGCTGCATAGCTGGGGTTCGGTGCGAGGACGACACCGATGTTCGGGGTTACGGGACGTAGTTGGCTATAAGCGGGGTGCTCCATGCCTCCCAGTGTAGAACGAACCTACAAACTATGCGCTGATCTGCGCGATGATTTCTACCTCTACGGGGGCGTTCAGCGGCAGTGCGGCCACGCCGACAGCTGCGCGAGCATGCACTCCCGCCTCGCCGAAGATCTCTCCCAGCAGCTCGGAAGCGCCATTGACTACGCCGGGCTGGCCACCAAAGCCGGCGGTGGAGGCAACAAAACCATTGACCTTTACAATTCGTTCAATGTTTTCGATTCCCACCAGATCATCGATCGCGGCAATGGCGTTTAGTGCAGCTGTACGGGCGGCGTCATAGGCTTGCGCCTCAGTGACATCCGCGCCGACCACGCCAGTGACAGGCAGGCTACCGTCTACGAAAGGCAATTGTCCGGAGGTGTAGACGAGGTTGCCGCTGCGCACAGCGGGGACGTAGGCGGCGACGGGTGCGGCCACCGGTGGGAGCTGCAGACCGAGCTCTTCGAGCTTGGAACGGAAGTTCTGCTGCGCCATGGTTACTGCTCCAGGGGGCGCTTCATGTAGGCGACGTGCTGCTCGCCAGTCGGTCCGGGCAGCACGGAAACGAGCTCCCAGCCATCCTGGCCCCAGTTGTCGAGGATCTGCTTCGTCGCGTGAGTGAGCAGCGGTACGGTTACGTATTCCCAGTTAGTCATGGCCACCACCTTAGCGGTTCGGCGGTTTACTTAGCTGCTTTAGCTGCTTCCAGCTGGCCGGCGAAGAAGTCTGCCCAGCTGGTGATCTCGGGGTGCTTGCGCAGCAGGGCGCGGCGCTGACGTTCGGTCATGCCACCCCACACGCCGAACTCCACCTTGTTATCCAGTGCATCAGCACGGCACTGGAGCACTACAGGGCAGTGGCGGCAGATAGCTACGGCCTTGCGCTGAGCTGCCCCCTTTACAAACAACTCGTCCGGATCCACGTTGCGGCAGTGCGCCTGGGTAATCCACTCGCCGCGATTATTGAAAGACTCGCGGGTCGTGATTTGTTCGGCAGGCTGGCAGGTCGGCTTCGAACCGTTACTGACCTTTGTGTGGGCGAGCGATGCAGTCATTTTCTCCTCCGAAACGTGCCTTTCGGCAGGGTGGCCGTCGCTCCTTGTGCGTCGGTTGTCGTTTCTTACCACCAACTGCCATATGAGGCTTGCTGTAGTAGTAATTTTATTCACACGTTTTTAGAAGTGTCGAATACGTCACATTTTGGGGGTAATTGATATCCACGCGACACTCGTCGAGTAGGGATTCAATTAACCAGGGAAAACCTCCCACATCACACGTCGCGCCGAGCATTTTTCTTTTGACGCCCTCACGATCCCGCTGGTCAGCACTATCAGTAAAACGTGTCGCACATCACAAACTAGCGAACTTCCTATCCTGCGCTACACTGCGCTCCTCCCCCACGAAATGCGCATATGCAAGAGTTCAAGGATCACCCCCGACAGCTGGAATGTAGGCGTCAAAAAGAAAGGGGCGGAGGGTTGTCCGGGGCGTGGGTTATGGTGATACGCGTGGAAGCACCGAAGGCATTTCTAAGACTATTCCTCGCCATCCTGGCCGGTGGCGTGCTGCTCGCCGCAGCCATTCTGCCGTTTGCCGGGGCCGGCGGCTGGATGGTTAACGCCAGCACGGACACGATGAACTCCAATGTGAAAGACATTTCGGAGAACAACACCGTTCCGCTCCGCTCGCGGATCACAGATCGGAATGGCAAAACCATTGCCTGGGTGTACAACCAAAACCGCACCGAAGTGCCATCGGACAAGATTTCACAGGCGATGAAAGACAGCATTGTCGCTATTGAGGACCGGCGCTTCTATGAACACGAAGGCGTGGATATCCGTGGCACCCTGCGCGCCGCGGTGGCAAATATCTCCAGTGGTGGGGTCTCCGAGGGTGCATCGACGATCAATCAGCAGTATGTGAAGAACTATCTGTGGCTGATCTCTGCGGAAAACGAGGACCAGGCAGCGGAAGCGATCGAGACTTCTCTGCCGCGTAAGCTGCGCGAAATGAAGATGGCCGGCCAGCTAGATAAGAAACTGACGAAGGACGAGATCCTGACTCGCTATCTCAACCTGGTTTCCTTCGGCAACAGTGCTTTTGGCGTTCAGGCTGCGGCACAGACCTACTTCGGCGTCAACGCGGCAGATCTGAACGATAACCAAGCGGCATTCCTCGCCGGAATTGTGCAGTCGACTAGCGCCCTGGATCCGTATACGAACCCCGATGGCGCAAAGGATCGACGCAACGCCGTGCTCCAGGCGCGTGTGAATTCCAAGACTCTCTCGCGGAGCGAGGCAGATGCTCTCGCTAAGAAGCCGCTGGGCGTGCTGAAGGCCCCCAAGATCCCAACTAACGGCTGCATCGGCGCAGGCGGAAGCGGGTTCTTCTGCGACTACGTTCTGGAATACCTGGACAAGAAGGGCATTCCTAAGGACGAAATCACAAAGGGCGGATACACCATTCGCACCACACTGGATCCGCAGGCACAGAAGAGCGCAGAGAAGGCGGCACGCAGCAAAGTGTCACCGACTCAGGAGGGTGTATCGGCGGCTACCGACTACTTGGCTCCCAAGGACGGCATGCACCAAGTTCTAGCCATGGCTTCCTCGCGCAAGTACGGGTTGAATCAGGACAAGCGGCAGACTGTGCTACCACTGACGCACTCTATGCAGGGCCACGGCGCCGGATCCGTTTTCAAGATCTTTGCCGCGGCAGCTGCAATGGAAGACGGCATGGGGTTGAACACTAACCTCGCCGTTCCTGCCCGAGCGGAGGTCGAAGGCATGGGTGCAGGTGGTGCTCGCGGCTGCCCGCCAGGCAAGTACTGCGTGGAAAACGCTGGCTCCTACAAGCCGAACATGACTCTAAAAGAAGCGCTAGCGACAAGTCCGAATACGCCTTTCGTCGAGATGGCGGAGAAGGTCGGGATGAAGCGCATTGTGGATATCGCCATCAAACTGGGGCTGCGTTCCTATAAGGAAAAAGGCAGTTTCGACGGCGAGCACTCTGTGGAGGAGTACATCAAGGACAATAACCTTGGCTCCTTCGTCTTGGGTCCCACTGCCGTGGATCCACTGGAGCTCTCCAACGTTGCCGCCAGCCTCGCCGATCACGGCCGCTGGTGCGAGCCACTTCCCGTGCTAGGCATCAAGGATCGCAACGGCAAGAAGGTGGATTTCGAAGAGGCGAAATGCGAGCAAGCCATCGATAAAGATATCGCGGATGCGCTGGCCAACGGCATGGGAAGCGATGTACAAGGCGGAACAGCTGCCGCTTCTGCGCGCGCAACGGGATGGAGCGCCCCTGTATCCGCAAAGACCGGCACGACGGAAACCAGCTTCTCCGCCGCATTCTTAGGGTTCACCCCGGGCTGGGCTGGATCTTCCTACATCTTCAACGACGGCGGTACTGCCAAGAATCTGTGCACGGCGCCTGTACGCCAATGTGGCAATGGCAACCTCTACGGCGGTAACGAGCCGGCACGGATCTTCTTCGAGACCTCCAAGCCGGTCATTAACAAATACGGTGGTGGCAAGCTCCCGTCCTATAACAAGAAGTACGATGCAGGTACGAACCCCGGTAAATGGGGCGCGCCCGTAACCAACACTGGCGGAGGCGGAACCAGCACAAACAACGCAGCGCCGCCGCAGACCAACACCCCACCTCCAGAGATCAACCTGCCGCCTGAAGTTCAGCGTGGGCTCAACGATTTGAACGATCTACTGCGCCAGTTCCAGTAGCGTCCGGCCGACCACCACCTTCCCCAAAGAGCGCGAAGCGATACTCTGGAAGACGTGAAAAAGAACTCCCGCAATGCCAATGCCGAGCCCCACAAGCAACGTTCAATTCCTGCCAGGCTGCTGGCGTGCGTGGCCGGACTTGGAGCCGCTGGCGTAGCAGTATCTGCGGCGTCATATAGAGAAACCCTCAAGTTCCAGCTCCACGAGGTCACCGTGCCGTTGCTAGAGCCCGGCACCCTACCTGCTGATTGGGATAGCTTCCGGTTGCTACACGTAAGCGACCTGCACATGCTGGATAAGCAGCACCACAAACAGGAATGGGTTGCGGAACTCGACGAGTTGGATCCTGACCTGGTGGTCAACACCGGCGACAACCTAGGCGAAAAGGAGGGCGTACCGGGAGTTCTCCGTGCACTCGGTCCGCTACTGGAACGCCCAGGAGTGTTCGTATTCGGCAGCAATGACTATTTTGCACCGCGCCCGGTGAACCCTTTCATTTATCTGCTTGGCAAGAAGCGCAAGCCTTCCGAAGAGCAGCTGCCTTGGAAAGGTATGCGCGCCGCCTTTATCGAACGAGGCTGGCATGACGCCTCGAATGCCACGGTTGAGTTCGCTATCGACCCAGCAGCAACGGGTTCGCTTACTAGCCCTGCAAAGATCAAGCTGGCCATCGCTGGTGTGGACGACCCTCACCACGAGCTCGACGACTACTCGCAGATTGCTGGTCGTCCGAATAGTGACGCCGACCTGGCCGTTGGCCTCAGCCATTCCCCGGAACCGCACGTTCTGGACCACTTCGCCGCTGACGGATATCAGCTGGTACTGAGCGGTCACACGCACGGTGGGCAACTGTGCCTGCCTGGTGGGCGCGCCATCGTGACGAACTGTGGCATCGACCGTAGCCGTGTGCGTGGACTATCTCGCTGGACCGAGCGCATGTGGCTGCACGTGACCAACGGGTTGGGTAACTCGAAGTATGTGCCCTTCCGCACCTTCTGTCGACCGTCGGCAACACTGATCCACATCGTGGAGAAGCCGTCGGAATAAGCGGCGGAGAAGAAGAGGGATAACAGAGGAAAGCAAAGGAAAATGCCCTCTATACAGCCATTTTGAAAATTGTCCCCTCTGCGGGCTATAGTTGTTCGAGTTGCAGCCGTTGGCTTTGCATGAATTGCGAGGTTGCTCGCAGCTTGCAGAACTAACGTGCCGCTCCAGACCGGGATATGGCGCAGCTTGGTAGCGCACCTCGTTCGGGACGAGGGGGTCGCAGGTTCAAATCCTGTTATCCCGACCAAAAATAGCCCTAGTCAGTGGCCTCACGCGGGTCACAGACTGGGGCTTTTTCGTATCCTTGCGCCCCCTATCACTCACAGTGTAAGAAGTTACTAGCCCCAGAATTTAGTAGCCTAGCCTAACCTAACCTCATCCATACGGAAGGATCGCTACCTCTGTGGGCACCGGGACTGCGTCGCAGGCAGCCCGGGACAAATGGAAACTTTCCCCTCACGAGACAAGGTTCAACAAGTACAACTATGGAGCACTCAGCCAATTCCGGCCCATCGCTACGCATCCTTACTCGTAGCGATCTCGCAGACATCGAACTCCCTCCCGAACAAGTCATCCGTGCCGTCGAAGACGGCTACCTCGCTCTGGAATCCGGAGCCTCCCGCTGCCCTACGAAAATGATGATCGACCTCCCCGTAGAGAGCCGCGACTCCATCGCCTTTTCTATGCTCGGTTTCGACGCCGCGCGAGATCTCGTCGGATACAAGACTTCATACCGCAAAGGCAGCGACAACCGAGACCAGTACTACACCACAATTACCCTGTACGATGACGAAAGCGGTCTGCCTTATACCCTCATGGACTGCCAGAAAGTCGGCGCCTCTCGCACCCCGGCAACCACCGCGCTCATCGCTCGCGAGTGTGCGCGCGCAGACGCCACCTCCGTCACGATGCTCGGAACCGGACTGCAGAGCACGAACACGCTGGCATATCTGCTCACGGTCCTGCCGAATCTCCAGAATCTCCGCCTCCACGGCACGCACCGTGAAGGTATCAAGGACACACTGAGCATTCTGCGTCGCTGGTTCCCGGACCGCTCCGTCGAACTCATCGGAAACGCCAGATCACTGGTTAACACGAGTTCAGAAAGCAACTCTGCCGCTGTAACCTCAGCCCGCGACATCATCACCCCGGACGCCGACGCCGTACGCGAAGCAGTCTCGACCAGCGACATCACCGTGGTGGCGTCAGGTCGCGCTTGGCACCCAAAGATCCATACCAGCTGGATTCCCGAAGGCGGACTGTTGATCTCTGTTGCGTCGAAGGGCGTAGCCGATGGCGCTGTTGCGGAGGCCGACCGTGTTATCGCAACCAGCCAAGGGCAGTTCGACCTCGTCGGCCAGAGGCTCCTCCAGGGGCGCGATGTGCAACTCGACGCCACACTCCCTTCCATCCTCGCCGGCCAGATTCCGGGTCGTACCAGCGACTCTGAACGCATTTTCGCCTTTTGCAGCGGAATGATCATCACAGACATTCCCGTAGCTCACGAACTCGCTGTGCGGGCGTTTTCCGCAGGAAGGGGAAGTGAGGTCGGACTGTGGAGTTAGCGCCCAGCCTGCCACCGCTCCTACAAGCGTGGGAGGAGGAACTACTAAACGACCCCTGGACTCTGCCCCAGATGCGGGAGTTGGCGTCGGGATCTTTCCATGTGCTGTATCCAGCTCAACTGCGTACCAATCTGAGTGATTTTGCCACCATCGCCCAGGATATGAACGTGGACTGCACTGTATTCTTCGCGCGCAAGGCAAACAAGGCCGAGTGTTGGCTGCGCGAAATCGTCGCCGCAGATCAGGGAGTAGACGTGGCCAGCGGACCGGAGCTCGTCGGCGCTCTAGCCGGAGGAATTCGCGGGACAAAACTGGTGATCACCGGCGCGGAGAAACCAGACAATCTGCTGTGGCTAGGTATCCGTCACGGATGCACGATCGCAGTGGATTCGCCCGGTGAATTGCAAAGAATACTCGACATCGCCCGATTGGAGGCCTCTTCGCACCCGACCGACGACCACCCCCGCGTACTGCTGCGTATTCTGCCCGCCGAGCAGACTGAGAGTCGCTTCGGCAGTACGCCCGAAGAGTGGTCAGCTTGCATTTCGGGTCTGCCTGAGCTCCGGAAGCACGTCGATATCGCCGGTTCCTGCTTCCACCTCAACGGCTATAGCTCCCAACAAAGGGGCAGAGAAGCACACCGCAACCTGGACTTTATGCGCGAACTGCGCCGCCAAGGGTGGAGAGCGGACACTCTAGACATTGGTGGGGGATTCTCAGTTCGCTACAGCACGGATGCCGACTGGGCAGCTTTCAAGCCTACGTTGACAGACGCGAGCGCTTTCCACGCAGGCCACGTCCCCAATGCCTCCTATCCCTACGGAGGGGAGAAAGCGACCGGGCCGGAGATGCTACGCGCTATTCTGAATACCCCCACCAAACACGCCGACGGGCAGAACCTCGCCGAGAGGTTGCGCGCAGAGAACGTAAAGCTGGCACTTGAACCTGGGAGAGCGCTCCTCGATGGCTGCGGACTGACAGTGTTCCCAGTTCAGGGAGTGAAAAGCGCAAAGACGGAACACAACTCCCCAGACATCAATCTGCACGAAAATTCGCGCCATGGATACCAGATACTCACCGCCGCAGGGCTCAGCATGAGCCTATCCGAACAATGGAAATCCAGCGAATTTTTGCCGGACCCCACCCTTTGGCCACAACACGAAGGCACTCCTACACGCGCCTGCGTCGGCGGATCGAGCTGCATGGAATACGACATGCTCACTTGGAGAACCATCAGCTTTCCCCGCATGCCTAAGCGTGGAGACCTACTGATCTATCACAACACGGCTGGATACCAAATGGATAAGAACGAGAGCTCCTTCCACCAACTTCCGCTTCCCAGCCGCTTCGTCTGGGATAGTTCAACCCCCACCATTCGTCGCGATCACCCCGTGCATGTGGAACTCTGAAAGGCTATTGGCACACACCATGAAAATCTCAACTCGCACTCCCCACCTAGCGATGTCCGGCACGGGAGGCAAAATACCGCACCCTGCCGTGGGCACGGTTGCCCCGCCAAGCGTCAGTACCAAAATCTGCGACTTAATTGGTAACACCCCCGCACTGGAGCTTTGCAGCACCGGCGCCGGAAGCCGTCTCATTCTCAAATTGGACTGCTTCAACCCCACCGGGAGCGTCAAGATCCGTATGGCGATGGAAATGGTACTAGGCGCCGAGCGGGCTGGACTCCTACATCCAGGTAGCAGGATCGTTGAGCCCACCTCGGGAAACACAGGACTTGGCCTGGCTATCGCTGCTTCCCAGCGCGGGTACAGGTTTACCGCAGTGGTGGATCATCACGCTGCCAAAGACAAACTCGATGCCATGCGTGCCCTCGGTGCCGAGCTGGTGTTCGTCGGCTCACCGGAGGCGAGCACTCCTTCCACCGTAGCCCGGCGGAACATGGCGAAGCACATCGCCGAATCCGACCCAAACGCCTGGTGGCCCGACCAACACAACAACCCGGACAACCCGGCCGGATATGCACAACTCGCACACGAGCTTTCCATCCAATGCCTGGACGGCGTTGACGTGCTCGTCGCCGCCGTGGGCACGGGCGGCACACTCTGCGGAACCACACGTGAACTTAGGAGAATGGGGCATGAGGTAAAGACGGTGGGCGTCGAGCCAGAAGGATCTATCATCTTCGGAGGGTCGGCCGGCTCCTACAAACAATCTGGCGCGGGTGCTCCCGGCGGCTTCACTATCGGGCGAAACGTGGACTATTCCCTTATTGATCAGCAAATCAAGGTGGGCGACGTCAAGGCCTTCGCCACCTCGCGTGTACTCGCCCGGCGACACGGACTAATGGTGGGAGGAACTGCCGGGGCAGCAATCCATGAAGGACTGCAGACCTTGCAGACCTGCCCCGCGAACAGCACCGTTGTGGTGCTTGTGTGCGACGCTGGGGAAAAATACCTGGACACGGTGTTTAACGACACATGGCTGGATAGCCACGGGTTACGCTCCGAAATTGCCGAGCGACACGTGGAAAACATGCTTCGCGCCTACCGCGATTCTCGCTCGTTATGCGCCGACTGCCAGGCGCCACGCTGCAGCGCGGTGCGGAGATGAAGGTAGCCGCGAGGTTGAGCTCCATGCAGAAGTATCGCGAAGTCCTGGGAATTTCTCTTCCCATCGCCGGGGTGCAGCTCGCTGGGGTAGCGCTGACCACCACGGACGTTCTGATGTTGCAATCCGTGGGCGTAATGGCGATCGCCGGCGGTGGCCTGGCGATGCAGCTCTACAACCAGATCCGCACGATGTGCGTGGGTATGGTGACAGCCAGCTCAAATCTCGTAGCCGAAGCTGCGGCAGAGATGGAGCGGAAGGATCCTTCAGATCCACCTTCCGAGGAAAGCGCGGAGAGGATCCGCCGAGCCGTGCGCTCCTCTTTCGCCGTGGGCACGGGTACTGCGATTCTCGGCGCGCTACTAGCCATCTCCTTCGGAGCACTGGTTCTTGCTCTGCCCATCGACGAGCAGGTCGCCCGTCTCACCTTCGCCATGACGCTCACATTGGCGCCGGGACTCATCCCTATGTTGTGGCTCAATGTCTTGCGCCAGTTCGCCGTAGGCATGCGGAAACCAGGCTCGCTTCTAGGCATCACGCTGGTATCAATCTTCGTCAACATAGCTCTGAACTGGGCATTTATGGCTTGGTCGACGTCGGACGCATGGAAGGTGGCGGGCATCGGACTGTCTACGACTATCGTCCAACTATTAACCCTGTTGGCCTTCCGTGTGATGGTGCTGCGCATACCTGAGCTGCAACCCTATCTTCACATCTTTCCCCGCGCAGGCGATGGGGCGACTATACGCCACCTAGTGCGTCTCGGAGTACCAGTCAGCCTGACCTATGGCTCGGAGGCGGCGATTACTACAATCGCCGGATTGGTAATGGGAACCCTCGGTCCGCAGATGTTGGCGGCACACAACGTGGTAAACCAGCTGGCATACATCGTCTACCAGGTCTGCATCGGCTTCTCCCACGGCGGGTCGGTGCTCATCACGAGGGCACGAGCCGAAGGTGCCAACGCGGTACGCGCGGTGACCCGGCGCGTATTACTCGTCGTGGTCACGTACCTGGGGGTTATGGGCGCAATATGGCTCCTACTGGGACGCTGGGTGCTGAGCCCGTTCCTGGGAGATGCCGACGCCACCACCTTCCATATCGCCGTCCTGCTTCTGTGCCTCGCGGTGTTGCAGCAGTTCTCTAAGGGAATTCAGAATGTGGCGGTGGGATTACTGAGAGGGCTCAAGGACACTACTTCCGGGCTGCGCTGCACTCTCATTGGATACTGGCTGGTCGGGGTACCCGGGATTCTGGTGATGGGCAAGCTCCTGAAATGGGAGGGCTACGGCGTGTGGTGGGGGTTGATTGTCGGCTTCGCCACCACTGCGGTGCTGCTACTACGAGCCTTTTTTCGACGCCTCGCTTCACTTAGCTAACGGGGGTGTGGGGCAGCGAAATGACGACATTCTCTTCCAAGCATTGCCATCTATATAAGGTCTGGCTAACCTAAGTAAGTCGACCCAAAGAAAGGAACACAGTTGACCCTCACGTCACTTAGGGCTCGCAGCCCCCGATCCCCCATGCACCCTCATCTTCGCATGGCTCGCGCAGTCGTCTCAGCCGTCGCTGCCACCGGCCTTTTTATGGCTGCCGCCTGTAGCGCCAGTGATGGAGCGCACTCCGCAACCAACGTAGAAAAACAGCAGATCACCGACATCCTCGGGCGCAATGTCGAGGTTCCGAAGAAGGTTGAGCGGATCCTCATGGGCGGACAGAGAATGCTCTACACCACCGCTATCCTCAACAAGGAAAACCCGCTCCAGGGGATCGTCGCCTGGCCCGATGACTTGCAGCAGAACGACCCCGGCACCTACAAGAAGTACCAACAGAGATTCTCCGAGATCGGGGACATCAAGCAGACCGGTGAGGTTTACGATGGCTCGATGTCCGTCGAGCAGGCCCTGGAATCCCGCCCAGATGTCTTCATTGTCTCCGCGAACAGTTTCGACGCCGCCCAAGACGCCGGCATCGTCGACGGTCTTAACAAGGCCGGAATCCCCACCGTCGCCGTCGACTACTTCACTGACCCAGTAAAAAACACCGCACCAAGTGTGCGCTTGCTCGGCAAAGTACTCGGGCACGAAAAGGAGGCGGAGAAGTACGCCCGGTTCTACGAATCCAAGGTGGACATGGTTCACGACCGGTTGGAAAAAGCCAAGGCCACTCCCACCCCAACCTTCCTTTGGCGAGCTCCCGGCTACTTCGACTGCTGCTCCACTTTCGCCAAGTCCAACCTGGCTCAATTAGTCACCGCAGCAGGTGGAAAGAACCTGGGAGACGACATGATTGAAGGTAAGCAAGGCCAAGTCTCCCCCGAAGCGCTGGCCGGAAAAGACCCGGACGTCATCATCGCCACCGGCGCTGACTGGACTGATGCCAAGCAGCAGCCAAAAAAGACTGGCTTTATCCCCCTCGGTTACGACGAGTCCGCCGATCAGGCAGCCCGGGATTTTCAGCGCGTCGTTAACGGGCAACCTGTCCTCAAGGAAATGCGAGCCGTCAAGGACAAGAGAGCCTACGCCGCGTGGCATCACTTCTATGACTCTCCGTACAACTACCTGGCCATCGAGTGGTTCGCCAAGGCCATGCACCCCGACCTGTTTGCCGACATTGACCCGCAGGCTGACATGAAGGAACTGCACGAAAAATTCCTCCCCGTGGAGGCGAGCGGCACCTTCTGGACTGGTTTGCCATGAGCCACGTCGCCCCGACACGGTCAATCCCTGCCGTAAACGGGAAGGATCACAAAGACAGCATCCCGCAACGTCAACGTCCCGGCGTGAGCTGGTACCGAGCAGCCAGCAGGCGCAAGGTGGCAATCATCGCCGGGCTCGCGGCTCTGCTATGTGCAGTCACCGCCACAGATTTCCTCATCGGCAGCAGCATGCCTGCTAATGAGGCGATATATGTGCTATTTCACCCCAGCGATTCCCGCCCTGTTGACCGACAGATCATCTTTGATATTCGCCTACCAATGACCATCACGGCGGTCCTCATCGGCGCTGCCCTCGCTGCCGCTGGTGCAGAGATGCAAACCATCCTGGGCAACCCCCTCGCAGAGCCCTACACACTGGGTATTTCCGCCGCCTCCAGCTTCGGCGCCGCCTTCGCCACCGTCTCCGGATTCACCGCCGCAGGAATTGGTGCAACGCTGGGGATGGCCGGCAGCGCGTGGGTGTTCGGGATCGCAGCATGCGCGGTGATTGTCCTCTTCTCCCGGTCAAAGAGCGCCGGCACGCAGGGAATGATCTTGCTAGGCATTGCAATCGTGTTCCTTTTCGACGCTCTCCTGGCACTGATGCAATACCTCGCCTCGCAGACCCAGCTAGAGCAGGTGGTCTTCTGGACGATGGGCAGTATCACGCGCGCCACGTGGCCCCAGATCGGCCTCCTGGCACTCGTCTCGCTGATCGTCATCGCATTCTTCTACCGCAACGCGTGGACACTGACGGCGTTTCGAATGGGAGACGACCGCGCCAGGTCCATGGGAATCAACGTCAACAGGCTGCGCACGCTCACACTGGTGGGCGTCTCCCTCATGGCTGCGACTGCCGTTTCGATGGCCGGGACGATTGGCTTTATCGGCCTCGTCGGCCCGCACATCGCCAGGATGCTTGTCGGCGAGGATCAGCGCTTTTTCCTCACTACATCCATCTTCTCCGGGGCGCTCTTGCTTACCTCAGCCTCCGTGGTCTCCAAGCTGATCCAGCCCGGCGCGATCCTGCCCGTCGGCATCATCACGGCGATTGTGGGCGTGCCGGCGTTCGTCGTCCTCATCGTTCTGCGCCGCCCCCGAACCGTCTCCTCTCCCACCTAATACCCCCTCGCCGCGCCCACTTCTTCTCGCTCCAGCCCCTCCCTCACCCCAGAAAGGACAACCTCGTGGAACAGCCCGCCACGGTTCCGTCAGCCACCGCGCTGCAGGTCACCGACCTCAGTTTTTCCCACGGAGCAGCGCAGATCCTGAATGGCGTGTCTCTTCCGGGGATCAACGCCGGAACCGTCACCGCCCTTGTAGGCCCCAATGGCGCTGGTAAATCCACCCTGCTGCGCTGCATGGCTCAGCTGTGCCGATTCAGTGGCAGCGTCACCGGACCTGACGCGGTTTATTTGCCACAGGATCCCCCGCCGGAAAGCACCCTTACAGTGTTCGAATCAGTGCTGTTGGCGCTCCAACACTCCCGCACAGGGTTCAGAGGATTGCGAGTGGCCACAACTACACAGGATCGAGTCAGTACGGTCCTCGCACGACTGGGTCTGGAAAACCTCCAAGCCCGGACGATGTCCCAGCTATCCGGTGGGCAGCGCCAACTGGTGAGCTTCGCCCAGGCGATCGTGCGCCGACCCCAAGCCCTATTGTTGGACGAACCAACCAGCGCCCTCGACCTACGCAATCAGCTGACACTGATGGAGCATATCTGCACCTACGCCGTCGAGGCGCCAGCAGCGGTAGTGGTCACGATGCACGACTTATCGCACGCAGCGCGTTTCGCCGATCGTATCGTAGTGCTCCACAATGGCACCGTTTACTCACACGGAGCCGTGGAGGAAGTACTCACCGAGAACATGTTGCGAGAAGTCTACCGAGTCGATGGAACTGTCACGCCCACCGGCGATGGGACTGTAGCGATCACCACGTCAAGAGCCATTTGAGGGTCTGCTAAACTTGGCGAGTCACATAAATTTTTTTCCGTTCATGTTCCGACGTGACGGACCGCCCAATTTTTTCTAGCCCCCGGAGCCACACTCCCGCGCATCTTGGGGACACTAGGAGCGATCGATCGGCTCCGTAGTTCGGGACGTTGAAGGCGATTATGTGTTTGCCTAAGAAATCGTCGTCGAACTCGTTGGTTAGGGTGTTGTAGACACGTGGCATTGTTGGCCGTCCCCGTCACCATAGCGGTGGCACTCATCCTCGTCCCCCTGTTGGTCAAGACTCTTGACCGAAACGCCGGCTGGCCCTTGGGCCTGACTTTCCTGGCGCTCGCGGGGTACGTGATCAAACATGCCGACCCGGTCTTGAATGGCGAGACTGCCACGTGGTCTGTCACCTGGATCCAAAATTTCCTATCCGGAGCGAGCGGCGCAGGTAACGCAAGCGTGGGCGCAGCATCCACGGGCAACTCAACAGCCCTCGATCTGTCTCTGAAGATGGACTCTCTGGGGCTGTTCTTCACCCTCCTGGCTCTCCTTATCGGTGCCGTGGTCTTTATCTACTCCGCCGCCTACCTGCACAGGGGCGACAAAATCATGAGCTTCTACGTGCTCATGACCTCGTTTATGCTGGCAGTTCTACTACTGGTACTGGCGGACGACGTAGCGCTGCTGTTCATCGGCTGGGAGCTTGTCTCCCTGGCTTCGTTCTTCCTTATCGCCCGCTCGGGTTCTGGCGGCGAGGCCGGTTCGATCCGCACCTTGCTGCTGACCTTTGTCGGTGGTCTGTTCCTGCTGGCGGCACTCGGTATCGGTGTGGTCACCACGGGCACGACGGATCTCACGGCCATGCTGCACTCCCCCGCCTGGGACGGCCAGGACGTGCGTCTGGCTATCGTCGCCGTCCTTATCGCCCTGGCCGCGTTTTCAAAGGCCGCACAAATCCCCTTCCACTTCTGGCTGCCCGAGGCCATGGCCGCTGACACCCCGGTCTCTGCCTTTCTGCATGCCGCCGCCGTCGTGAAGGCGGGCGTGTATCTGCTGCTGCGCTTCTCCGGCCTCTTCGAGGGCGTCATGGCCTGGCATACGCTGCTCATCGTCATCGGCATGACGACCGCCATCATGGGCGCCGTGTTCGCGATCCAAAAGACGGATCTAAAGAAGCTCACCGCCTACTCCACTGTCTCCCAGTTGGGCTGGATCGTCGCGACCATCGGCGTGGGCACTCCCTTCGCTATCAGCGCCGCGCTGGTTCATACCGCCGCCCATGCGTTGTTTAAGTCCTCCCTGTTCATGATCGCCGGTGTGGTCGACCACCAAGCCGGGTCGCGCGATATTCGCCGCCTTGGCCCGCTGTGGCGCCAGATGCCTTTCACTTTCGTTTCCGCTGTGATCGCGGCGGCGTCAATGGCAGCGATTCCCCCAACCTTCGGCTTCGTTTCGAAGGAAGGCATGCTCACTGCCTTCGAAGATGCGCCACTGAGCAATGTGGGCGTCATCGTCCTGCTGGTCGCGGCGGGTATCGGCGCACTTGCCACGCTCGTGTACTCCGCCCGCTATGTGCTGGGTGCCTTTGTCGACGGGCCCAAGGATGTCTCGCATGTCAAGGAAGCCCCGGTGAATCTATGGCTGCCTGCCGTGCTGCCCGGCGTGCTATCGCTGCCGGTTGTCGCGTTCATGGGTATCTTCGATGAGACGATCGATCAGGTGGTGGAGGCTACAGGGCTCGGCCATGCACATACGCACTTAGCGCTCTGGCATGGACTGACGGTGCCTTTGGGTATCTCTGTCGCGGTACTGGTCGTGGGTCTTATTGTTGTTATTTATCGACGCCCCCTGCTCCAGCCGCTCGAGGGCAAGCGACTCGGGGTGGCAACGGGCGCGGAGATGATTACCGCATTCATCGAACGTTCCACGAAGTTCGGGCGCGCTTTTGGCCGCCTGGCGAACTCTGTGAACCCCAACCGGCACGTGGTGTGGATCTTCTCCATGCTGATTCTGCTGGCGGGCTTTGCCCTGCTGGGGCCGGGGCGTATCGAGGGTCTGGCGGATTTGAGCCCGCGGGTCGAGGGAATCGACAACGTCGTCGACTTGGTGGGGCTGGTGATCGTTGGCTTGGGTGTATTGGCGATGATCGGAACGCGTTCGCGTCTGGCCTCCGTTGTGCTGGTTGGCATCGTTGGCGCGGGTGTTTCCTGGGTCATGCTGACCTTGGGCGCACCTGATGTGGCTACGACCCAGCTGCTGGTTGAGTTCTGCGTGGTGGTCATCATGATGCTGGTTATCCGCCACCAACCGCGCTTGTACCTGCGCGAAGGAGCCAACCGCACGCGCTTCGCCACGGTTCTGGCTGTGCTCGTTGGCCTAGTTACTTTCCTCGGCTCGTGGCTGCTTATCGGCCGCCACGACAAACCCGAGATCGCACAGTGGTACCTGGAAAAGACCCCGGAGATCTCTGGCGGCAACAACGTCGTCGCCGTCATCCTGGTGGAGTTCCGTGCTTTCGATACTTTGGGCGAGCTGTCGGTGCTGGGCATGGCGGGCATTGTGATTGCCGCACTGATCAAGTCCATCCCGCGATCCCCGGTTCCGGGCTATGGCCCGGGTTCTACCGCAGAGCTATTCCGCGCGCCTGGTTCCACTCGGTTCCCGGATGTCCACAAGGTTCCGGAGCTGGCACCGTTCTACTCCAAGTACCTGCGCTCCACGCACTTGAACTCAATTAACTCCCGGATGACGCTATATCCGTTGGTTCCGATCCTGGCGCTCTTGTCTGCCGCGACGTTCTGGCGCGGGCACCAGGCTCCGGGCGGCGGATTCGTCGCCGCCCTGATCGCGGCCTGTGGCATCTTCATGTACTACCTGGCGCAGGCTCGGGCGAAGAAGATGTTCACTGACCAGGTTGCCTACACCTTCGTCGGTGCCGGTATGGCGATGGCACTTATCACCGGCTTGATCGGCTACATCAGTGACGGCTTCCTCGCCCCCATCCACGGAGAGATTCTGGGGCAGCACGTATCCACCTCGCTGATTTTCGACGGTGGTGTGTACTTGGCAGTGCTCGGCCTGGTGGTCATTGTTATCAACCAGATGGGTGGTCGCGAACGGCCGGGTACGGACCCGGCAACACTGAAGTCGAAGTTCCGTGCCCAGAACGCAAAACAGAAGATGGGGTTGAACTCCAAGGGCAAGCGCCCCGCCCCTATCGAGGGCAAGGAAACCCCGGCCAAGAAACCTTCGCCAGTCGCCGTCACCGTTGGTGGCAGCAATATTCCGTTGAATCCTTCCCAGGTATCAGCCGCTGCAAAGGCGGAGGAAGAAGCCCACCGGGCAGAGCGCGAAGCGGCCCGTGCACCGGTGCCGACGCAGAAAGACAACGGGACTGTGCAGGCAGATGAGCCTGACGGCGTCACCAATGAAGAACCAGACGAGCAGAAGGAAGAGCAACAGTGATCATCGCAGCCATCATCGCCATCCTGGTCGCCGGCGGCGTGTACCTGGTGATGCAGCGTGGAATGCTGCGAATCATCATGGGCATCACGCTCTTGGGCCACGGTGTGAACCTGCTGATCCTCGCCGCGGGCATTGGCGCGTGGCGCACGGATCCCCTCATGGATCGGGCTACCCCGGAGCAGGCTGCCGACCCGCTGCCGCAGGCGTTCGTGCTGACCGCGATCGTGATTTCAATGGCTTCCACCGCCGTCATGCTCGCCATGGCCGCGCTTGGCCGCGACGATGACACTATCGGCACCGATGACGTAGAGACCGCCTCCCGCCGACTGCGCACCCTGCAGACGATGGGGTGGAAGAACTACGAGGAGGCCAAGACGCACGGCGGTGTGGTCGAGGAGCACAAGTCCAAGAAACTCGGCGCGAACGACTACACCGAGGTGCATTCAAGCGCGGACGAAGATGGCCTACAGGAGGGACAGAAGTAATGACCGGAAGCTCCCTACTCAGCCTGTTTATCGCCGTTCCACTGCTCTCTGCTGCCGTCGCTGCGATGGCTCCATGGAGTGCTGTGCGTCGCGCACTCGGCCTGCTGGTACCCATGTTCGGCATCGGCGCTAGCCTGTGGATACTGACCAAGGTCAGCGAACCCCATACGGTGATGGTCGATAACGTCGGCGGCTTTATCGGTGGTATCTCCATCCCCCTGGCCGCCGACAATCTGGCGGGCATCATGATCCTGACGACCTCCGTCGTCGCCCTTGTCGCCAATTGGTTTGCCGACGTGGTTGGGGAGACACGAACCCGCTTCTACCCTGCCCTCACCCTGATGCTTATCGGCGGTGTGTGGGGTGCGTTGCTTACCGCGGATCTGTTCAACCTCTTTGTGTTTATCGAGGTCATGTTGATGCCCTCCTTCGGCCTGCTGGCCATGACGGGCACGTGGGCACGCCTGGCCGCGGGCAGGATGTTCATTGTCGTGAACCTGGTGACCTCCCTGCTGCTGCTCTCCGGCGTGGTGCTGGTCTATGCAGTTGTGGGCACCACCAACCTCGCGGCTCTGGCGGGCGCCGCCGGCCCGCGCGGCACCGAGTTCGCCGAGGGCGTGTTCGGCAATCAATGGCAACTGGTAGTCCCCCTTGGCATGGTGCTGCTAGCACTTGCCGTTAAGTCAGGCGTGGCGCCAGTCCACACCTGGCTGCCGCGCGCCTACCCCTCAACTTCCCCCGCGGTGATGGCACTATTCTCCGCCCTGCATACCAAGGTCGGCATCTACGCCATCTTCCGCGTATACCTTACCGTCTTCGAGGGGGATCCCACCTGGTCGTGGGCCATCCTGGTGATCATGGTGCTGGGCATGCTGATCGGTGGCTTTGCCGGCCTTGGCGAAACTACAATGCGCAGCGTCCTTGCCTATCAAATGGTCAATGGCATCCCATTCATTCTGATCAGCCTGGCGTTCTTGAGCGATAATGCGCGCCTGATGATCAGCGCCGGGCTGTTCTACATGCTGCACCACATGATCGTCGCCGGGGCACTGATTATGGCCTCCGGCGCGATCGAGGAAACGTACGGTTCCGGCCGTGTGCGCAAACTGTCGGGCCTGCTACGCCGCGACCGTTTCGTCTCCATTGTCTTCGCCGCAGGCGCCCTGGCGATTGTCGGCCTACCTCCGTTTTCTGGCCTTTGGGGCAAACTCGCCCTCGTCTTCGGCGTAGCTCAGGACGGTACATGGAAGACATGGGTAGCCATCGGCGCGATCATCATCTCCTCAATTGGTGCCCTGGTCTCCATGATCTACGTATGGCGCGAGGTGTTCTGGGGACGACAAATGAACGCCAACGAAACCAACCCGGAGCTGCGCGTGCCGAGCCGCTACGTATGGCCGTCGGCAGTGATGATGCTGATTTCCGTCGGCATGTTCATCGGTGCCGGTCCGGTCTTCCAGCAGATCAACAAAGCTGCCGACAACCTAACCGATACGACGGCCTACGTTGAAGCGGTGCTCGGCGATCCAGACGAGGCCATCGGCGTGGTTCTGCCGCCCGGGCCAAGCGGATTGGATAACGTCCCTACGGACGCTCGGAGTTCGACGAACGATGACGCCCTTAAGGAGCGTGTCGAAAGGGAGAACCAAGAGCAACCGGCCCAGCACGGGGAGGAACACTAAGCCATGGCAAAGTTCAGTATTGTCCACGCGGTGAAATCCACCGGCCACGCGCTGTGGTACGCCACCTGGTTGACGGGGCAGATCATCAAGGAATCTGTAGTGATGGCCATCGATACCCTCGGCACTGGCCGCAATATCGCACCGGTGGTGATCTACTACCCGCTGCGCGTAACCAGCGAGCGGGATATCGCCGCTTTCATCGCTTCGATCACCATGACCCCCGGCACCCTGTCCTTGGGTGTAACCGGCCCGAAAGAGGTTGACTACGACGCGGTGGCGGGCGAACGCAACTCAAAGGACGCATTCGCCGTAGCCCGTTCGGAATTCAGCACTCACGGTTTGTACCACGTACAACGCTTCCTGGCAGTGCACGCCATGTACGGTTCAGATCCCCAGGAACTGCTGGATAGCTTGGCGGATATGGAGGAGCACCTCGCTCCTTCGGTGAAGGAAAAGCCGCTGAATTTCGATGTGCAGTACCTGGTGGAGAAGGGGCGCCCCGGTCCGCGCGGTTTCCGAGGTTCCCGTGGCGGCCGCGCCTCCGACGAGACGGTTTTCGATGTGGAGAAGGTGGATTCCACCCCACACGCCGCTGCTTTCGTTGCCGCGATCCTGCAGTCTGATGAGGAAGAGAAGAACCCCTCCGACGTGCGGGATATGGATCGAAAGGAGCGCTACGAAATCGCACGCCGAAATGCGGAACGCGCCAAGGCGCGGATCTCGAACGCCACCCCCGATATTGATACTTTCCGCGGGGACAACCTGGGGGCGTCGCAACCCGACCGGGAGGGCCGCACCAAACCCGGAGAGACTTTGTACGATCCGCTGTATCCGAAGGAACACCCAGGCAGAGCCAAGAAAACCCCGAAGCAGAAAGGCAAGTAGATGGAGCCCAAGGACCTACTCAACATCCTGGTGGGCATCGCCGCCGCCATCGTTGTTATCGCCCTGTTTACGGTGCTGTGGCGCGCGGTGTCTACCCATAATGACGCCCGCCGCGCCGTCCTTTCCGACATGGTATTCATGGCGATGGCCGGGTTGTTCCTGTGCTATTCGATCTTTCACCGCACAGCAATCACCTACGAGGTCGCGCTCTTCGCCGGATTGTTCGGCGCACTGTCGACGATCGCTTATGCCCGCATCATTTCCCGAGGGAGGCGCTAAATGTCCACCACACTCCTCGCCGCTGCCGGCGACATGGTCGAGTTCAGCGAGCCTGGGTGGCTCGGCGCAATTACCGCAGGTGTGCTTGCCATTCTGGGGTCCATCTTTATCTTTGTTTCTGCCCGCGCGATGTACCTTGCTCCGGACGCTCTCAGTCAGGTCAACATGGTAGGCCCAGCTGTCGGCGTGGGACTTCCGCTGCTGATCTGCTCCAACCTTGTGTATTCCTGGTCGACGGAGGGATTCATTCTAGGTGAGCTGATCCGCGCCATTGTGGCCATTACCGCATTGCTGGTGGTGGGTGCTGTCGGCTCGTATGTGATGGGCCGTGCGCTGCACGCCACGCACTGGGATCACACGGTGCCGCTGTCTGGCGGTCAAAAAGCGAAGGAGCCGAAGTAGCCTTCCAGGCAGAGCGAGATTCCCAGTCTCGCAAACATCAAGGGAGCCAGCGCCCACGCAAAGGTGGGGGCTGGCTCCCTTGTTTTGGATTCGCTGTACGGGGGTCTCCCGCGAAAGCTAAAAACTCTTAGCCGACGACGGCAACGGCTTCCACGTCGATCTCACCGCGCATTGCCTTGGAGTAAGGGCAGAATGCGTGCGCATCTGCGACCAGCTCGTCGGCTTTAGCCTGATCCACGCCGAAGACGGTGGCGGTGATCTTCGCGGACAGGCGGAAGCCCTCCGGCACCTTGTTCAGGGAGGTCTCGACGGCGACCTCCGGGGTCTGCTCCATCTCCACGCCAGCTTCCTTGATGGTCTTCTGCAGTGCACCGTTGAAGCATGCTGCCCAACCGGCGGAAACCAGCTGCTCCGGGTTGGTGCCCTCGCCGGAGCCGCCCATAGCCTTTGGCGGGCGAACATCCAGGTCGATCTGACGGTCGTCGGTAGCGACGTGGCCGTCGCGGCCACCGCCGGTAGAAATTGCCTTTGCTGTGTACAGTGCGTCGCTCATGTGAAGAACAGTCCTTTCTTCAAACTGATTGTTGAAGTGATCTCTAGCGTTATTTCTAAAGCTCGCTCTGGGCGGGGTGATCGTGTCGCCACCGCTCGGCGCCCAGCCTACGTGAACTCGCTTACCTCGCGCCTCCGCATGGCTTCGAGGGGCGCATGGCGCCTACTTGCCGGTGAAGAGCTCCTTCACCCGGTCGCGCAGGTTTTCGTCCACCTTGCCCCAGTAGGTCCAGCACTGCTCCGCCACCTGGTCAGAGACCCCGTCCATAGCACCTGCGATGTTGTTAGCCAGACGCTCCCGGGCGGCGTCATCCAAAACCTCGCGTACCAGCTGACCGGCCTGGATAAAGTCATCATCCTCCGGGTGGCGGACGTAAGCACCGCGGGTCAGGTCGGTACCGTGCAGGTCGTCGAACAGACCCAGCTCTTCGGCTGCAGTCACAGCGGATTCCTGGCCGCGACCGAAGCCGTACTGCGACTCACCAGCACCAACGCCCTGCTCGACAGCGCCGGAACCATCGTTGACGTCCTGCGTGCCCTCGGGGCGCTCGAAGCGGTTCGGGGAGTACACCGGGGTACCGGCCGGCGGGAACTCCTGGTTACCCGCACCATCCTTGGCGGTGTAGTAGTTCTTCTCCGCCACAACGGAACGGTTGGAGGGCAGCTGGTGGAAGTTCACGCCCAGGCGGTAGCGCTGCGTATCGGCGTAGGCGAAGGCTCGCGCCAGCAGCATCTTGTCCGGGGATAGGCCGATGCCCGGCACGAGGTTCGAGGGCGCAAAAGCAGCCTGCTCGATCTGCGCGAAGAAGTTCTGCGGGTTCTCGTTGAGTGTGAAGTGGCCGACCGGGATCAGCGGGTAATCCTTCTGCGACCAGGTCTTCGTCAGGTCGAAGGGGTTCCAACGGTAGCCCTCGGCCTCGGCAACAGGCATGATCTGTACCTTTACATCCCACGTCGGATAGTCACCACGCTCGATGGCGTCATAAAGATCCTGGCGTGAAGAATCGAAGTTACCGGAAGCAATGACCTCAGCGGCTTCGTCATCGCTGTAGAACTTCCAACCCTGGCGGGTCTTGAAGTGGTACTTCACCCAGAAACGCTCGCCGGCAGAGTTAATCCACTGGTAGGTGTGGGAGCCGAAGCCGTCCATGTGACGGAAATCGGTCGGGATACCGCGATCACCCATCAGATAGGTCACTTGGTGTGCGCTCTCCGGGGAGCGGGTCCAGAAGTCCCACTGCATATCCGCCGAGCGCAGACCGGAATCCGACAGGCGCTTCTGGGAGCGGATGAAGTCGGGGAACTTAATGCCATCGCGTAGGAAGAACACCGGGGTGTTGTTGCCCACGATGTCGTAGTTGCCTTCCTGGGTGTAGAACTTCAGCGAGAATCCGCGTACGTCGCGTACCGCATCGGGGAAGCCCTGCTCGCCTGCAACGGTGGAGAAGCGGGCCAGCATCGGGGTCACGCGGCCTGGCTGGAACAGATCGGCCTTGGTGTACTTGGATACATCCTCGGTGATCGTCAGCTCGCCGAAGGCGCCGGAACCCTTGGCGTGCACATTGCGCTCTGGGATGCGCTCGCGGTTAAAGTGCGCATGCTTTTCCACGAGGTGTACGTCGGACAGCAGCAGCGGACCTTGCTCGCCTACCGTGGCCGAATGTTCTTCGGTGCTGACTGGGGAGCCGTTCACGTTCGTTGAAACCCCGGAGTATGGGCACACGCCGCGGGAGGCTACGTCCTTCGCGGATGTGATGGCCTCTGTGCTGTTGTGTTTGTCGTTTGTAGCAGTCATGGGTACCTCCTGATACCTGAGTCGGCTCTTCAACCCACCTTGCCAGAATTCCGCGCACCGCGTGTTAGGATCACTCCATGACCAGCCAGGCACCAGACAGCCAGGCACGCGATGCCGCTGTCACCGATCTCGCCCTGCGCGCCGCCAGTGGCGACCGCCAGGCACTCACGAAATTTATTTCTGCAACACACGACGACGTGTGGCGCCTCCTGGCACACCTTGCAGATACAGACCGCGCGGATGACCTAACGCAGGAGACCTACCTGCGGGTTTTAAGTGCCCTCCCCCGCTTCGCTGCGCGTTCCACGGCACGCACCTGGATCCTGTCCCTAGCCCGCCGTGTGTGGGTCGATAGTGTTCGCCACGATATGGCTCGTCCTCGCAGCTCTGCCATGGAGATCGAGGACGCCACCAGCTCCACTCCCGCCGCCGAGACCACTGGCGGCCAAAGCTGGGCGGAATGGGTGGACACCCGCGCCCTCATCGACCGGCTGGAAGCCGACCGGCGCGAGGCCCTGATTCTTACGCAGGTACTGGGCTACACCTACGCCGAGGCCGCAAAGATCGCGAATGTGCGCGTCGGCACGATCCGTTCTCGTGTAGCTCGCGCGCGTGCGGATTTGGTTGAGATGGCCGGCGAGGGGCACGGTGGCGTCACCAAGGAAGGGCAGAAGAGCCCGAAGCGCCGCTTCGGGGTGGCCTAGCTTTATATAAGGTGGCGGGCATGAGCACCATCGCCTTTTCTCACCGCATTCCTTTGGGCCTGGACGACGTCTGGGCGCTGCACGGGCGCCCAGGAATCGTTCGTCGTCTGACGCCAGGTTTCACGCGCATGAAACTCATCGAACAGGCAGAGTCCCTGCGCGATGGGGTGACGACGTTTGCGCTGCCCGGCGGGGTGACCTGGGTGGCACAGCACCAGGCTGGAGGTTATGAGGGAGCTGCACCGGATCGGCGGGCTTTTCGCGATGTGTGCGCAACCCCGGCGCTCGGCACGCTCACGGGGTGGGAACACACACATGAGTTCCGGTCTGCGGACACACAAGGCAAGGCAGCGGCGACAGTCATCACTGACACTGTGCACACCAATCTGCCGAGGTGGGCTGCGAAAAAGGCTTTTGAGGGGGTGTTCGCATATCGGCAGAACCAGCTGCAGGCTGATGTGCAGCACTTGAATTTCGCCCGGCGTTTGCACGAGGATCCACTACGTATCGCGGTCACTGGCTCTGGTGGTTTGGTAGGCACGCAACTGTGCGCACTATTGGAACTGGCGGGGCATGAGGTAATTCGTCTGCAGCGCGGCAATGGCAGCGCCCACGGCGCTGGGGGTAGGGGCTTAAGCGATACGGTGCGGAAGTGGAACCCAGAAAACCCGGCGCGCGGTCTGCTCGACGGAGTGCACGTACTGATCCACTTGGGTGGCCACCCCATCGCAGGCCGGTTCACCGACCAGCATGTGGCGAAAGTACGCGATTCGCGGTTGGGCCCGACTGAGAAGCTGGCGCGACTGGTGGCGGAAACCCCTAGCGTGGAGACGATGGTGTGTGCCTCTGCCGTCGGGTTTTACGGCAATGATCGCGCCACCCTCGCGGATGAATCCGCAGAACAGGGCGGTGGCGTATTGGCGGAAATCGTAGCGGGTTGGGAGCAGGCAACCGAACCGGTTCGTGCAGCGGGTAAGCGGGTAGTAAATGTTCGCAGTGGGCTGGTTTTGGGCGGCGGTTCCCAAATGCTGGATTTACTGCTCACCAGCGTGCGCATGGGCGGTGGGCATCTAGGTGACGGCAGCCAGCACTTCGCATGGGTGGCTCTAGACGATGTGGTGGATGTGTACCACCGTGCGGCCATCGACCCGAACCTTCACGGCCCGGTAAACGCGGTGGGCCCGCAAGTGCTGACGAATGCCGAGTTCACACAGATCCTGGCGAAGGTCGGAGGTGGTTTCCCGCTGATCCCCGTGCCCAGGCAGGCCCCGGAGGTGCTGCTGGGAAAGCAGGGCGCTAGAGAGCTGGCGTTGGCCGACCAACACGTGGTGCCGAAGCGTCTAGAGGAACTGGGCCACCCATTCCGCTACCGCACTGTGGAGGCTGCGCTGCGGCACGAACTGGGGCGAGAAGACGCGCAGCTGGTTTAAGGAATGTCAGGTAGCTAGGGCTAGGCTTGTCTACATGAGCACGAGCGCCAGCAACCAGCCCATCGCCCCCGACTCCGCTCTCCTTCTGCTGTCTTTCGGCGGCCCGGAGAAGTCCGAAGACGTGGTGCCCTTCCTGGAAAACGTCACACGTGGCCGTGGCATCCCCCGCGAACGCCTGGAAAAGGTAGGCGAGCACTACTTTGCGCTTGGTGGCCGCTCCCCGATCAACGACCAAAATAAGCAGCTGATTCGCAATATCGAGGCTGAGCTTTCCCGGCGCGGCATCGACCTTCCCGTCTATTTCGGCAACCGCAATTGGGAGCCTTATGTAGAGGACACGCTGCAGCAAATGACCCGTGATGGCATCCGCCACGTCTACGTATTCGCCACCAGTGCCTGGGGTGGTTACTCGGGTTGTTCGCAGTACCAGGAAGATCTGCGCAGGGCGATCGATGCGTGCGAGAAAGCTCGCCTGCAACCCCCGACCGTGGAGCGACTTCCGCAGTTCCACTCCCACCCTACTTTCATCGCAGAGTTCTCCCAGGCAGTGGATGCTGCCCGTGCTCAGCTGCGGGCTGACTATGGCGCGGACATCGCGGAGGACGCAGACCTGATCTTCACCGCGCACTCCGTGCCGACTGTGGCGGATAAGGCCGCCGGTCCGCATAAGTTCGGCGGGAATCTGTACTCCCAGCAGGTGTTGGATGCTTCGCGCTTGATTCAGCAGTCCAGCAGCTTCGCCGACCACCCCGGCAGCGGCGCGGATTATGGCTGGACCGGCCATTTGGCTCGGCACGATAACGTCGGTGGCCGCGGGGATGGCCCTGCTCACACGGGTGAAACGGTAGGGGTTGATGTCGGCGTCGGCACGAACCTCGACGTCGAGGTCGTGTGGCAGTCACGTTCCGGCTCCCCGCATGTGCCGTGGCTTGAGCCGGATGTGTGCAACCATATTGAGGCGCGCGCTGCGGCTGGCAATAAGCGCGCTATCGTGCTGTGCCCGGTCGGTTTCATTACCGATCACGTGGAGGTGCAGTGGGACCTGGATACCGAGGCACGCGATGCCGCTGCGAAGGCGGGCATCCCCTTCGTGCGTGTTGCCACTCCGGGCTTGACCGCCGGTTTCGCCGAGATGGTCGTCGATCTTGTTGTTGGTAGCGACGCCCCCAGTCCCAACCTCTCTGAAGATCAGCTGGCCGCGCGAAACCTGGCGGCACGAGTGGTCGGTGAACTGACCACGGTTCCGGATTTCGGCCACACGTTCAACGGCAAGCCGTGTGCTCCGGGCTGCTGCGGTAGCGAGGTTTAGCCGCTAAACCAGCAGCTCCGCGATCTGAATGGTGTTCAGAGCCGCGCCCTTGCGCAGATTGTCGCCAGCGACGACCAGCACGAGGCCACGGTTGCCGTCGACGGTCTGATCCTGGCGGATGCGTCCGACCAGGCTCTCGTCGATGCCCGTGGCAGCCAGTGGGGTGGGGACGTCCACTACCTTCATACCCGGAGCCTCGGCCAGCAGCTCGCGGGCGGTATCCGGGGTGATCTCGCGGTCGAATTCTGCGTGGATCGTCATGGTGTGACCGGTGAAGACGGGCACGCGGACACAGGTGCCAGCGACGCGCAGTTCGGGGATTCCCAGAATCTTGCGGGACTCGTTGCGCAGCTTCTGTTCCTCATCGGTTTCCTCGGAACCATCGTCCACGAAATTGCCAGCCAGCGGCAGTGCGTTGAAGGCAATGGGCGCTACATATGGCTCCAGGTTGTCGGCGTGCAGGGCAGAGCCGTCGTGGACCAGCTTACGCAGCCCCTCGGACTGATCGACCTCGCTATTGTCGGCCTCGCCGTTGACATCACTGCCCAGGTTATCCAGCACCTGACGCACCAGCGCGTCCACTCCGGCCAGTCCAGAGCCGGAAACCGCCTGGTAGGAGCTGACGTGTAGGCGATTCAGCCCCGCGGCCTTGTGCAGTACGCCCAGCACGGGCATGGCAGCCATGGTGGTGCAGTTCGGGTTGGCGATGATTCCCTTTGGGGTGTGCTTGGCATCCTCCGGGTTGACCTCGGAGACCACCAGCGGCACCTCCGGGTCCTTGCGGAATGCCGAGGAGTTATCTACGACGATCGCGCCAGCTTCGGCGAAGCGCGGGGAGTGCTCGCGGGAGGTTCCGCCGCCTGCGGAGAACAGGGCAATGTCGATACCACGCAAATCCTCAGTGGCGGTGGCGGCGACGTCCTCGACGACGATCTGCTCGCCACGGAACTCTAGGGTCTTGCCCGCCGACCGGGCGGAGGCGAAGAAACGCACCTTGTCCGCCGGGAAGTTCCGCTCGACGAGGATGTCGCGCATGACGCGGCCCACTTGGCCGGTTGCTCCAACGACGGCGATGGTGGTCATTCGGGGATCTACCTCTTCTATCTTTCGGGGTGTTGCTTAGCGCTCTTCAGCTGCCCATGCAGCACATGTGAGCTGCTGTTTTGACTACTTTAGCGTCCCGTCCCAGCGTACACAATGGCTTCTTCATCGCCACCGAGCTGGAAACGATCGTGGATAGCGCGTACGGCCTTGTCCACGTCGGTGTCGCGGATCAGCACGGAGATGCGAATCTCGGAGGTGCTAATCAGTTCGATGTTGACACCTACATCGCGCAGAGCTTCGCAGAAGTCGGCGGTTACGCCGGGGTGGGACTTCATGCCCGCGCCGACCAAGGACACCTTGCCCACGTGATCGTCGAAGATGAGGTCCTGCCAGTCGTTCTGCTCCTTGATGGTCTTCAACAGCTGCATCGCGCGGGTTGCATCCGTGCGTGGGCAGGTGAAGGTGATGTCGGTGCGGTTGTTGTCGATCTTGCTGATGTTCTGCACGACCATATCGATGTTGATTTCCGCATCAGCGATGGCACGGAAAACCTTCGCCGCTTCCCCCGGGGAGTCCGGGATACCGAGGACGGCGATCTTAGCTTCGGAGCGGTCGTGGGCCACGCCGGTGAGTACTGCTTCTTCCATGGGAATATCCTCCATTGATCCAGAGACGAGGGTGCCGATGTCGGTGCTGTATGAGGAGCGAACGCGCAGGGGCACATCGAATGCGCGAGCGTACTCCACACTGCGCAGCATCAGCACTTTCGCACCGACGGCTGCCATTTCCAGCATTTCTTCGAAAGAGATCGTGTCGAGCTTCTTCGCATTCGGCACGATGCGCGGATCCGCGGTGTACACGCCGTCGACGTCGGAGTAGATCTCGCACACATCGGCGTTGAGCGCGGCGGCGAGCGCGACGGCGGTGGCATCCGATCCGCCACGGCCCAGGGTGGTGACATCGCGCGTCTCGCGGTTCACACCTTGGAAACCCGCGACCAGGCAGATCTTCCCGTTGTCCAACGCTTCCTGCACGCGCCCTGGCGTCACGTCGACGATGCGCGCGTTGCCGTGCCGCTCGGTGGTCAGCACACCTGCCTGGGAACCGGTGAAGGACTGCGCTTCGGCACCGAAGGAGTTAATAGCCATGGCGACCAGCGCGTTAGAGATGCGCTCACCGGCGGTCAGCAGCATGTCCATCTCGCGTGCGGGCGGCACGGGGTTGACCTGTTCGGCAAGCTCCAGCAGATCATCGGTGGTGTCTCCCATGGCAGAGCACACGACGACCACGTCGTTTCCCTGCTTCTTGGTTTCCACGATTCGCTCGGCTACGCGCCGGATCCTCTCCGCGCTTTCCAGCGAGGAGCCGCCGTATTTCTGAACGATGAGCGCCACTGGTTGTTGCCACCTTCCGGTTCTAGTCTTAATCAGATTTTAGACTAGTTGGTCTGTTTGGTTGAGGCTAGGTTTCGGGGAACTATTTCTTCTTTATGACGCCCCACCCCAGACAATCACATGCGCCACTTACGTAACACGCGCGCCACTGACCAATAATCGACTCCCCTCCCCGAGTCCGATACAGTTACCCCAGTAAAGCTTTGAGAAAAACGCAGTGCAGATAACAACGCAGTACAGATAACACAGCAGATAGAAACGGCATAGAAAAGGTAAGGGGGCGCGATGATCGAAAACAACGCTCTTGCAGTTGTTTTCGCCCTCGGCTCAGCCCTCACCATCGCCTGGGGGACGGTGGTACGCCACCGCATCGCTATCGCTTCCGGCGAAAACCGCAGCGGCGCCATCATGGATGCCATCAAACAGCCCATGTGGTGGGTCGGTGTTGCCAGCGCCCTTTTTGGATACTTACTGCAGATCATTGCGCTGGCATTTGGAACACTGCTGGTAGTACAGCCGATCCTGGTCCTCTCCTTGATGTTCACCCTGCCACTGTCGGCGAAGTACGACGGACGACGGATATCGGCGTCCGAAACCGCATGGGCGGGACTATTAACCGCAGCAGTAACTGTGCTGGTGATACGCGGCAACCCCGCACCTGGACACCGCGAGCCCGATCTAACGGTCTGGCTTATTTGCCTGGGCATTGGGGCAGTGGTTCTACTAGCCTTCTTCGTTTACGCGTTGGAGCAGGCAGCGGCGCTGCGCGCGCTGATTTTGGGATCCATCACCGGCGCGATCATGGGCTATGTGGCCGTGCTATCGAAGGCTGTGGTGGACGTCTTTAGTGATTCCGGGGCGCCCGCACTTCTCGCCTCCTGGGAGCTATGGACGCTCATCGCTTTCGCAGCAGTGGGCACGGCAGTACAACAAGCGTCATTTAACGCCGGCCCACTTAAGAATTCCCTGCCCGCAATGACCGTAGTGGAGCCGATTTTTGCGTTCATTCTGGGATACATCGTGCTAGGAGAGAAGTTCCGCATCACAGAATGGGAATACGCCTACATGGCAGCTGCGATCGCCGTCATGCTGATCTCGACAGTGATTCTCAGCCGGAAGTCTCTCGAAGAGGATGGCGACGAAGAGACCAATACGACGACCAACACAACAACCAATGCAACCACGACTAGCGCGACTAATGCGACCGCCGAAACTGGGGCAACTGATATGACGGCGTCACCAAACAGCACAACAACCACCCCACAATGAGGGACACATATCCCAAATAGTGGGATAAAACATCATTCTCATGTGACGTAGCTAATAGTCGGGTTATAGTCGGAAACATGACTACGCCAGCGCGCAACCTGCTTCTGTGACGCGGCGGGGCTCAAAGGTTTTAAGCGATAGTGAGCAAACAGCTCATCCACCGACCGGCACCCCGTCGCGGAGTTTGGTGTTGCCGGTCGGGAATCACAACAAAGAACAAACAACTTCTTCCCCGTCTTTTCAGGAGCCCCCACCTATGTCTAACGACACTTTCATCTCCGCACCCGCCCGCATCAATACCCCCAACGGCGAGATCCCCGCGGATCAACCTGCATGGAACAAACAGCGCAACTCCTCCATGCCCCACGTCCGCTACCAGCCCTTCTTCGAAGAGGTAGAGGAAATCACTCTGCCGGACCGCACCTGGCCCAACAAGGTCATCGACCGTGCCCCGCAGTGGTGTGCCGTAGATCTGCGCGATGGCAACCAAGCGCTGATCGACCCCATGAGCCCGGAGCGCAAGCGCCGCATGTTCGAACTGCTGGTCAACATGGGCTACAAGGAAATCGAGGTCGGCTTCCCCTCCGCCTCCCAGACCGACTTCAACTTCGTCCGCGAGATCATCGAGAACAACATGATCCCCGATGACGTCACCATCCAGGTGCTGGTGCAGGCCCGTGAGCACCTGATCCGCCGCACCTTCGAAGCCTGCGAGGGCGCAAAGAACGTCATCGTCCACTTCTACAACTCCACCTCGAAGCTGCAGCGCAGGGTCGTGTTCCGCAAGGACAAGGAAGCTATCAAGAAGCTGGCCACCGACGCCGCCGAGCTGATCAAGTCCATCGCCGCCGACTACCCGGATACCAACTGGCGCTGGGAGTACTCCCCGGAGTCCTACACCGGCACCGAGGTCGCCTACGCCAAGGAAGTCTGCGATGCAGTCGTGGAGGTTATGGATCCGACGCCGGAGAACCCCATCATCCTGAATCTGCCCTCCACGGTAGAGATGACCACCCCGAACGTGTACGCGGACTCCATCGAGTGGATGCACCGTAACCTGAACCGCCGCGACTCCATCATTTTGTCGCTGCACCCGCATAACGACCGCGGCACCGGCGTGGCCGCTGCCGAGCTGGGTTATATGGCCGGTGCGGATCGAATTGAAGGTTGCCTGTTCGGCAACGGCGAGCGCACCGGAAACGTCTGCCTGGTGACCCTGGGGCTCAACATGCTGACCCAAGGTGTGGATCCGCAGATCGACTTCTCTGACATCGACCAGGTACGCCGCACCGTTGAATACTGCAACCAGCTGCGCGTGCCTGAGCGCCACCCCTACGGTGGCGACCTGGTGTTCACTGCGTTTTCTGGCTCTCACCAGGATGCGATCAACAAGGGTCTGGACGCTCTCGCGGAAGATACCTGGGAGGTTCCCTACCTGCCGATCGACCCGAAGGACGTTGGCCGTTCCTACGAGGCCGTGATCCGCGTGAACTCTCAGTCGGGCAAGGGTGGCGTAGCCTACATCATGAAGACTGACCACAACCTGCAGTTGCCGCGGCCAATGCAGGTGGAGTTCTCCTCCGTCGTGCAGGCTGTGACCGATGCCGAAGGCGGCGAGGTAAACCCGAAGGCCATGTGGGATATCTTCTCCGGCGAATACCTGGATCGCGTCTCTCCGATCGAGACGATCTCTCTGACCGTCGACGGCGGCCAAAGTGAGGGTGAGGAAGCCAAGGTCACCGGCCAGATCGAGTTCAACGGCGAACCGCAGACCGTGCAGGGCCGCGGAAATGGTCCGATCAGCGCATACTGCAACGCGCTGGAAGAGCTGGGCTACGACGTGGAGGTGCAGGAGTACAGCCAGCACGCTCGTACCTCGGGCGATGATGCCGAAGCTGCGGCCTACGTCCTGGCGGAGGTTAACGGCGCAAAGTACTGGGGTGTGGGCATTGCAAGCTCTATTACCTACGCCTCGCTGAAGGCTATTACCTCTGCGGTGAACCGTTCCCAGGACGCTGCTGCGGGCGTTTCCCGGGGTGCTTAAAGGCCCCGTCTGCCGGGCTGCAGCCTGGCCACAGGAGCCCCCACCCTGCTGGGTAGTATGTAATCCATGAATGAGAACGATTACTCGGCCGTCCCCGGCCCCGAGCACACCGGCGCGCGCCGCCGCCGGCGCCCGCGCCGGAGGGTTAGCCGCCCGGCAGGTTCTCTCGCTGTAACTTTTTCGGATGTGAGTGCAAGCCATAACGCTAGTTCACGCGCTGACGCAGACGCTGGCTCCTCCCCTGACTCCCCCGAGAGCGCCGACCAGTCGAGCCCACGCGAGGAACTCGAATCCGCGCTGCACGACCTCCCGTCTTTGGAAGAGGCGCCGTTCGCGGCTGTCAGCATCTCCACGTCCGGTATCCACCCGAAGACCTCTCGTCTGGTGGCCCTTTCCGTGGTGTTCTTCGGCTCCGGCGCAGCCCCCACGACGAACAATGCTGCCAGCGTCACCGACACAGCCGACTTGCCCACCATCAACATCGGCCAGGAGGTCACTGCGCTTACCCGCCACCTCAACCCCGGCGAGGACGCAGGCCCCTGGCACCTCCACGGTTACCAGGTCAACGAGCTTTCCCAAGCTCTCGGCTTTAACTCCAGCGCGCAGCTGATCCACCAGGCGCTGGACGGGCGCACACTCATCATGCATGAGTCCGATTATGTGTGGGGCTTCCTCACTCATGAGTTCAAGCTGGTACAACGCTCCGCGAACCGCGGCCGCCGCAGCCGTGGCCGCGGTCGCGGGGGTCGGCGCATTCCAATGCCCGCACCGGTTTCCATCATCGACACGCTCGCCACCGCTCGCCGCCAGGCCATCGATTCCACCGACCCTCGTCTGCGCGCTATCGTCGCCAGCTACGGTATTGCCGGTGACGCTTCCCAGACTGAGGCTTCTACCAGCACAAACGCATCTGGAAGCTCCAGTAGGTCCGCCGTGCACGTCCCTGCGACAGCACTGCCGGAGGTTGGTGCGGCGGCGTCACTAACCAAGAGAGAGATCGACCCCGACGAGCTGCTGGAAGCAAACGCGCGACTCACCGCGGCTCTCGCGGTCGCACAACAGCGAGGCGGCGAGCTGACGGTGCTGGATCCCGAAGACCTCGCAGCCGATCAGTTCGGGCTGCGCCGCAGTGGCCTTCGTATTGACGCCGCTAATTCTCCCCGGCCTTTCGTGAATCCTGGCGTGTGGAAGAGCGGGGAGCCGCTAGTTGAAGGTATGGAGTTTGTGGTCAGCCCGGACGTGGCAATCGACCCGGACGAGCTGATTGGCCAAGGTGTTGCCGCGGGTCTGGCGTATAGCGAAAAGCTAAATCGTCGCAGCTCGCTTGTGGTGTGCAACGAGAACTACGAGCTGCGCGGTAAGGCGATGCACGCTGACCGGAAGAGCATTCCGCTGGTGCGCGATGAGGACTTCCTGGCGTTGCTGGCTAATGTGCAGCCCGGTGAGAAGGAGGCCAAGCCAACGAAGCCGGGTGCCGGCGCGCGTCCCCGGACCAGTGGGCTGGCAGGTCCGCGTGGCGGCTCAGGCGCTGGCGGGTCGGGCGCTAGCGGGTCGGGCTCCAGTGGGCGCGGCGCTGGCGGGTCGGGTTCGGGGAAATCCGGCAAGTCTAAGAAGTCGAACAAGAACGGTCGCCCGAGCAACTCCGGCCACTCCGGCCACAAGGGCAACGCCAACTCTGGCAGCTCCGGCCACTCCGGCCACAAGGGCAACGCCACCTCTGGCGGCCACGAGGGGCAAATCCCGGGACCCAGCGGCAAGCGAAATCGTCGGAGGCGTCGGCGCCGCAAGAGTTCCGGGGGTTCCGCCAACGGCGGAAACTAGCCCGGTGTGCCCCGCCCCCTCGAAGGCGCCGGAGCAGGGGGCGGCTAGAGCGTCAATGTCCAAAATCTACGAGTTATTAAAAGTAGCTCATTTGCAGCCCAAAAACGTAACCCTCTGACCTGCATGAATAGATTAGTTATATTTTAAGACCTGGAATTTTGGACATCACCCCCAAAAGCCAGCTGGCAGCTCGGCGCCGGTTAGTCGCCCTTCAGCTCGGTGATAAGTGCGCGCACGCGAGCGTCAATGTCATCACGCACCAGTCGCATGCGCTCCATGCCCTCAATACCGCGCTCGGAAGGCTCGTCAGTAACCCACCGCTCGAGGGTCCCCTGCGCGTCGGCGGGTAGCTCCAGCTGAGCGTCCTTGCCGAGGATGACCACCCGGTCAGCCTCTCGCAGCAACTGCGGGTCTACTGCTTTTGGGCGGCCGTCGGACATGTCCGCGCCGACCTCGCTGATGGATTCCACCGACTCCGTGTTGAGCTTCGTTGCCGGTTTGGTGCCAGCGGAATGAATCTCAATGGCCTCGCCAGCATGCTTGTCCGCCAAAGCGGCCGCCATTTGCGACTTGCCGCCGTTGCCTACGCAGACGAAAAGTACCTTAGGTTTATTGCTCATGGTTTAATCCTCCCCCATCGAGACGGAACGTGCTGGACTGCTGTGCCGCACGGGCAGTGTCGGATCGCCGTTGAAGAGCTTAGGACCCACCCACAGCATGACGTAGACCAGACCGACTAGCACCGGAATCTCGATCAGCGGGCCGACCGTTCCAGCCAGTGCCTGCGCAGAGGTCGCACCAAAAGTACCGATAGACACGGCGATGGCAAGCTCGAAATTGTTGCCCGCAGCGGTAAAAGACACAGAGGCCGACTGGGCGTAATTCAACCCCGCAGCCTTGGACACAGCCAGCGCCAGGGCAAACATTCCAGCGAAGTAGGCCACCAGCGGGACCGCCGTGCGAGCCACCGTCCACGGGTGGTCCGTAATCTGCTCTCCCTGCAGCGCAAACAGAAGCACGATCGTATAAAGCAGGCCGATCAGCGCGAGGGGAGAAACCGCGGGCAAGAACTTTTCCTCGTACCACTGCTGCCCCTTCAGCCTCTCCCCGAGCACGCGGGAAGCCAAGCCAGCCGTCAACGGGATACCCAGGAAAACCAGGACGGATACCACGATCGACCAGAAGGAAAAGTCTGCCGAGGTTGTAGGAAGCCCCAGCCAGCCAGGGAGAATCTGCAGATAAAACCAGCCCAGCACTCCAAACATGAGCACTTGGAACACAGAGTTGATCGCCACAAGGACGGCGGTCACCTCTCTATCCCCGCAGGACAGCTCCGACCACACCAGAACCATCGCGATGCACCGGGCTAGGCCGACGATAATCAGCCCGGTGCGCAGCTCAGGCTCGTCGGGCAAACATACCCAGGCCAGGGTGAACATCAACGCGGGCCCAACGACCCAGTTGAGGGCGAGGGAAACCGCCATCAGGCGCTTATCCGCCGCAATCTGCCGGGTTTTGTCGTAGCGAACCTTCGCTAGCGGCGGATACATCATGACCAGCAGGCCGAGTGCGATCGGAAGCGAGATCCCTCCCACCTCCAGTTCCCCGAGCTTCGTTCCGATTTCTGGCACCACCCGGTTAACGAGCAGCCCAGCAACCATCGCGAGGATAATCCACACGGGCAGGAACCTATCCAAAAAGGACATCCGTGGACGCAACGAAGCTGTCATGCAACCTTCCTTAGATATTGACACACGTCGATATAAAACCAAGTGACATATTGACGCTCGTCAATATAAATGACATATTGATATCTGTCAATATAAGATGCCCGTATGGCCACCCCGCAGATTTGCCCGCTCGCAGACATCTCCACATGCTGCTCCTTGAGCAAAGGACCGCTATCGGATCCTGAGGCCACCCGTTATGCCACCTTGTTCAAGGTCCTATCCGACCCCGCCCGCTTGCAAATACTCTCCCATCTGGCAGCCAAAGGCTGCGAACCAATCAGCGTAAACCAGCTAACAGACATCACGGGACTAAGCCAGCCCACGGTCTCACATCACCTAAAACGGCTTACCGATGCAGGTCTGCTCCGCAAGGCCCGAACAGGTCGCACTGTTACACACCTAGTAAAGCCCGAACTCTTCGCTGAACTTCGCGCTGTTCTCCAAATGGACTAACGCTCGCCATCTCCGGCGCACCAGCCTCCAAATTCCAGCACGCCCCTGCGGGTACACTTAGTCCCCATGGGTAAATCAGATCGAACCGGCGCTCAGCCCGGCACTGAACAGCGCACGGCCACGCAGCGCGCCACGCAGCACGGAGAACGGCAGCCCGCCGGCGCACGTCGTTCCAGCCTGCAGCGGATCCGCAGCTCCGTGGCGATCCGCATGGCGCAACTGGCCACGTGGGCGTCAAGAAAAGCGGGCCGCGGAGCCGGCGGCATGATCGGCGGCCTGGTCGGCGGGGCCATCGACCCGCAGCTGATGGCGAGCCTGGGGCCGGGCAAAGGTGGCGTGAAGCGACCAACGGTGCTGGTCACGGGCACGAATGGCAAGTCCACAACCACACGCATGCTGGCCAGCGCCGTTCGCTCTGCAGCTACCGTCTGCACCAACGAGGGCGGCGACAACATGGATGCTGGTGTTATTAGCGCTCTACTCGCCGGGCGTGATGCCGAAGCGTTGGTTCTCGAAGTCGATGAGCTGCACGTCCCCAGCATTGCTGAGAAATTGGACGCAGATGTACTGGTGCTGCTGAATCTCTCACGCGACCAATTGGACCGCGTGGGCGAGATCAACAAGATCGAACGGGCACTGCGGGCATGCGTGGAAGCACGCCCACACATGCAGATCATCGCGAACTGCGACGACGTTTCTGTCACCTCCGCCGCCTGGGATTCCCCAAACGTCCAGTGGGTCAGCGCCGGCTTTGGGTGGGCGGGCGATTCCACCAGCTGCCCGCGCACCGAAGGCGCGATCATCCACCGCACCGGCGAGGATGGCGTGGTGGACTGGTTCGCCGCAAAGAAACTCCCGGACGGTCGCGAATTCCGCAGGCCAACCCCCGATTGGCGAATCACGGATGAAGGGCTAATCGACCGTGAGGGCCAACTGCACCCCATGAATCTAACCCTTCCCGGCAACGCGAACCGCGGCAATGCCACGCAGGCCGTCGCAGCGGCTGTGGCCGCGGGAGAACTGCTGCACCGTCCGATCCCCACCGAGCAGGCCATCGCCGCGGCTGAGAAGGTGGATAATGTCGCAGGCCGCTACTCCGTGGTGCGCTTCGGCGACCACGAGGTGCGCCTGATGCTGGCGAAGAACCCAGCCGGTTGGCAAGAGGCACTTTCCATGGTGGATCGCACCGCCGATAGCCTCGTGATCAGCGTAAATGGCCAGGTTGCCGACGGGCAGGACCTGTCGTGGCTCTGGGACGTACGCTTCGAGAACTTCGAGGGCGTGCACGTGGTGGCCGCCGGCGAGCGCGGTACTGATTTGGCTGTTCGCCTGGGCTACGCCGCCGTCGAGCACAACTTGATTAAGGATACGGTCGAGGCGATCCGTTCCTGCCCGCCGGGCCGCGTGGAGGTTCTGGCGAACTACACAGCGTTCCGCGATTTGAAGCGGGTGCTGGACAAGGAAGGGGAAGCGTAAATGAGCAGCGTCAACAAACCTGCAGACCTCAACATCGGCCTGATCCTGCCCGACGTGCTCGGCACCTATGGCGACGATGGCAATGCCTTGGTGCTGCGGCAGCGCGCCCGTATGCGCGGAATTTCGGCGGAGATCCAACCAATCCACCTGGGAGAGCCCGTCCCAGAGACCTTCGACATCTACACCGTCGGTGGCGGCGAGGATACCGCGCAGGTTCTGGCCGCCGAGCACCTTATCAGCGATGGTGGCATTACCCGGGCCGTCACTGCCGGTCGCCCGGTGCTGGCCATTTGTGCTGGTCTACAGGTGTTTGGCGAGTCTTTCACCAGCCACGGTCGCACCGTTGAGGGGCTGGGGCTTATCGACGCCACCACGTCTCAACTCGCCAAGCGCATGATCGGCGAAATCGCCTCCACCCCGGCAGCCTCCGCCGTGACCGGCGGGGAAACAGGCCTGACCGAACCACTGACGGGGTTTGCCAACCACATGGGTGCCACCATCCTGGGCGCGGATGCCGAGCCGCTGGGGCGCCTTACCCGGGGCACGGGCAACACCGACAGCCATGGTGCGGAGACCGCTGGGCTCTCCGGCGAGGATGCTCACCGGCAGACTCGCGCCGAAGGCGCGGTGCAGGGTTCGGTTGTGGCAACGTACATGCATGGCCCCGTGCTGGCCAGGAATCCGCAGTTGGCGGACTGGCTGCTCGCCCGCGCGATGGGGGTTGCACTCAACGAGCTGCCCGAGTTCCAGGGTGAGCTGGCGGAGCAGTTGAACCGTGAGGTGGCGTCGCTAAGAAAAGAGCGCCTCTAAGCACCAAGCTTGGCCACGCTAAGGATCATCGGCAGCTGAAGGGGGACGCGCGCGAAGGCGATGGCGCGCGCAGGCTGCGGTTTGGCGCGCCAGTCCCAGGCCATCTTGATGTTGCCGGGGAGCACGCCGACTAGGAAGAGTGCGGCGGCGGGGGCGATTGTACTGCGTAGCGCGCGGCGCCATTCGGGCTTCAGGCTACATGCCGCGATGCTGGTGGCCAGGGCGATTTCCATGGCTCCGGAGCCGAGCGTCCAGGCGCGCGGGGTGCCAGGGAGTTCCTCTGGAACGATCTGGTCGAAGTCCTCCGGCTTAACAAAGTGCAGCACGCCTGCGATGCCGAAGACGGTTCCCCATACGGCGGAGCGAATGCCGGCCGCGCGGGACAGGTGGTGCGGACGGATGGCGTTGTGCAAAGGGTTTTTACTCATGAGCGCCACTGTAGTCCCGCCGTGCGACAGGGGGTATACAGGCGACAGGGGTATAGAGGCTACAGCGCGGTGCGCCCCGCAAACGCGCGGGAAAGCGTGAGCTCGTCGACGAACTCCAAGTCCCCGCCCATCGGGATGCCCGAGGCCAGGCGGGTGACCTTCAGCCCGGGGAAGTCGCGCAGCAGGCGAGCTAGATAAGAGGCCGTTGCCTCGCCCTCCGTGTTGGGGTCGGTGGCGATAATAACCTCGGCGATCTCGGGGGCTGTGTCATACTCGATATCATTTTCCACGTCGCCGGTGCGGGAACCGTCACCGACGGTGGATGTGGCGTCACTAAGTGAAGCACCGCTGCCCTTCGCGCCGAGCGCAACATCCGGCAGTGCCCCGCCGATGCGCTGCACCAAGGGGGTTACGTTGAGTTCCTTTGGCCCAATTCCGTTGAGTGGGTCAAGCGCCCCGCCGAGCACGTGGTAGCGCCCGCGATACTCCGCGGTGCGCTCAATGACTTGAATATCCTTGGACTCCTCCACCACGCAGATGATGCTCTTGTCGCGATGGGAATCCGCACAGATCCGGCACACGTCCTCTTGGGAGATGTTGTGACAGATACGGCAGAACGTCACGCCGCGCTGCAGGCGGCCGAGTGCGCTTTGGAAGCGTTCGATATCTTCCGGCTCCTCATTCAGCAGGTGCAGGGCGATGCGCTGTGCGCTTTTTGGCCCGATGCCGGGGAGCCGTGAGAACTCGTCGATAACGTCCTGTAGTGGTCCTTCGAACAACTAGATCTCTCTTTGGAGTTCTTAGAAGGCTTAGAAGCCCAGGCCGTTCATGCCCTGGGACAGCGGGCCCATCTTCTCCTCAGCCAGGGTCTGCAACTTCTGGTTCGCATCCTTGAACGCGCCGAGCAGCAGGTCCTTGAGGGTGTCGATATCTTCTGGGTCGACGATCTTGGGGTCGATCTCCATGTCGGTGACCTCGCCGGTGCCGGCGACGGAGATGGTGACCAGGCCGTTGCCTGACTCGCCCTTAACAGTGGAGGCTGCGATCTCGCGCTGTGCTTCCTGCAGCTGTGCCTGTACCTGCTGTGCCTGCTGCATTAGCTGGTTCATGTCTGGCTGGCTCATGTGTTTTTACCTTTCGTTGGTGTTTTTCATGGGGTGTTTTCCATGCTTGGATTTTGCTCTTCCACAACTCTACCGGTCGGTCCCGACAGGCGTGTTAGGCGCCGTCGCGTGTGGTCGCTGTGGTGTTCACGCTTAGCGAACTCGCTCCGCGCCGAGGCTCTTTTCGATCAGCTCACCTGCGATTTCCAATGGTGTGCGGTGATCGCGCTCGCCGGGGGCGCGCTCGATGTCTGCGAGCAGCTCGTCGCGTTCTCTTTGTTCATTTCTTTGTGACGCCCCCTCGCTCTCCTTTCCCCCAATCTCACGTTGGGGTTGCGGGAGGTTCTCCGCTGGCTGAGGTTCGGCCTCCATGGGTTCCGGCGGTAGCGGAGCATCGGCCGCATAGTCCCGAGCTGAGTCGGCGGGGTTGGCAGCGGAAGCGGCAGCGCTGCCGTCCCAGGCGTCGACTGGTCCGTCGGCAAAAGCATCAGCAGGCGGCTCATCGGGCAAAGGCACTCCGTTAAAGCCATTTTCCATGTTGTACTTCTTGCGCGCTTTGGCCCGCTCGGCGCGCGCACGCCAGCCGGAGTTCGGATCGTCCTGCGCAGGAGTATCCGTTTGGTTGGCATCAGCATTGGATTTACCGTTGCGGTGAGAGTGCGAGGCTTTGCGCATCGCTTCTTCCATCGCGCGGGCTCGTTCCAGGGCACTGTTGGCGGCACTGCGGGAGGCCACCGCATCCATCGGGGTTTCCGCTGGTACGGGGTTCACCGGGGTGGAGGAAGGAGTGGCAGTGGGCGCCGTGGACGTCGGGGCTGTTTCCTGATCCTCACCGGCGGCGGGCTGAGCCTCCGCCGGTTCAGCTTTTCCCTTTGCATCGCCTCCTGCGGCTTCGTCCCCAACAGGTTTTCCGCTGACGTAGACCACGATGCGGGCTGGGCTCCCCGTGACGGTTTTGATCGCCTCCGAGTAGACGCCTGCGTTTTTCTGCCCACCGACAAGGCGCGCCAACGATCCGGTGTGGTGGTTCACATGCAGTTCGCCCGCAGTGGGCTGGGTTGCACGCGGGGTTGCTCCCCGTAGCGCAATCCAGGCGCTCAGGTCCTTGTCATGGACGGCATCCATGATCCGCGCCCACGTTTCCGAGTCCATTGCCGTCGGTGCAGGCTCGGCGGGAGCGGAGTCAGTCGTCTCCGTAGATTCTGCCGTAGCAGCAGGCTCTGCCTGAGCCGCTGGAGCCACTGGTTCCGTCGGCTCCTTTGGTACCACTGGTTCTGCTGGTCCAGCTGATCCTGCTTGTTCCGCAGCTCCGGCTCTGCGGTGGCGTTGCATGATGTCCCGAGCCCGGCGCGCCTCAGCGATTGCCGGGGATTCTTCCTCTGCAATCGGTTCTGTGACCGGTGCACCAGTCTCCTCGGGCTTAGGCTGCTCAGGCTGTGTTTGCTGTGGCTGCTGTAGCTGCCGCGGCTGTTGCGACTGTTGCGCTTGCTCGTCGGGCTGTTCTTCCTGTGCTGGTTGGCCTGGCTGATCCGGCTGGGTCGCAGCTTTCCTCCGGCGCGCAAACATTTCCGCTCGACTACCGCGCACACCGGTGCCGGTACCCGCGCTGGTAGCTGCGCCTCCGCGCCCCTTTTCCAAAGCCTCCACGCGCTGCGCCAGTGCTTCCACTGTCATACCCGCAGCGGGCAGCGCCATGCGGGCACATAGAATCTCCAGCAGCAGTCGCGGCGCCGTCGCCCCGCGCATTTGTGCCAGCCCTTCATTTACCAGGGAAGCACAGCGGGTCAGCGTCGCTTGCCCCATCTTCTCCGACTGCTCACGCAAAGTCTCACGGGACTCCTCCGGCGCATTTACCAGCCCCCGGTCAAAGGCATCCGGCACAGCCTGCACGACCAACAAGTCACGGAAACGATCCAACAAGTCCTCGCCGAATCTGCGCGGGTCATAGCCTGCATCGATCACCTCGTCGACTACGGCGAACAATGCCGCGGAGTCATGCTCCGCCAGCGCGTCCACGGCACGGTCGATCAGGGTGGAATCCGTCACTCCCAGCAGAGCCAGCGCGCGGTTATATGTCACGCCTTCCGGCCCGGCACCGGCGAGCAGCTGATCCATGATGGATAGCGAATCGCGTGGCGACCCGCCGCCCGCACGGATAACCAGCGGATATACGGCATCTTCCACCGGCACGCCTTCACCGGACACCACCGATTCCAATAGCCCGCGCATATCCGGCGGTGCCAGCAAGCGGAAGGGATAGTTGTGGGTACGCGAACGAATCGTCTGCAGCAGCTTTTCCGGCTCAGTCGTGGCGAAGATGAAGATCAGGTGCTCCGGTGGCTCCTCCACAATCTTCAGCAGAGCATTGAAACCTGCCGTGGAGATCATGTGCGCCTCGTCGATAATAAACACCCGGTAGCGCGATTCCGCTGGCGCGTAGAAAGCACGTTCGCGCAGTTCACGCATATCGTCCACACCGTTATGCGTCGCCGCGTCCAGCTCTGTGACGTCCAGGTTTCCCGGCCCGCCCGGCGCCAGTGATACGCAAGACTCGCACACCCCGCACGGCGTAGACGTCGGCCCCTTTACGCAGTTCAGAGAGCGCGCCAAAATGCGCGCGGAGGAAGTCTTACCGCAACCGCGCGGCCCCGAAAACAGATATGCGTGGTTAATCCGCCCGCTATCCAGCGCCACGGACAGCGGTTCGGTCACGTGAGATTGCCCCACGACCTCGGCAAATGTTGCCGGACGGTATTTCCTATAAAGTGCCACGAACCTAGCCTACATTCCGCCTGCGACGACCCATTACGGTTGGTCTAGCGCCAGATGTCATTGATATTGACGCCCTCACGTACCAACCGCTCCTGCACCGCGGCTACACCGGCCGTCTGCGCCAGCTCCAGCTCTTCATCGGTGAGCATCACCAGCTGAGCTGCGATGGTCAGTCGGCCAGGGTGCGTGAACTCCACGTCCGCGTCATCTTCCTTGGAGTGGCGGCTCGCTCCGCCAGAGGTGACTTCGTGAACGTGCGGCACGCCATCGTCCCATACGTACGGCACAACCAACAGGCCATTGCGGGCGGTGATCTTCCGCTCGGATTCCGCGTCCATCTGCTGGACAACGTCGGGCAGGAGCGTGCCGGGTTGCGGCGGCCAGTGAGTTGGATCCTGGGAGATCATCGAGGCTGCATGTGCCAACAAATCAGCAGCGGTATCGTCGTGTCCGCTGACCACCGTCAGCAATTCGACGCGCAGATCGGAACCGTCCTCGGTCTGCAGGCCGGATTCCATGCGCCCCGCGTCGATGGTCATGGCAACCGTCTCAGCCAGCACGGCCTCTACAGCGCCATCCTGGGACGAGAGGTTTTGATCCGTGGGGGCGTCACCAAGAAACACCTCGGCGACAGCGAACTCGGGGAAGGAATCGTTGATCCTGCGGCGTGCGATGGTCGGCTCGCCGGGCAGCAACCCCTGAACCCAAACGAATGTTTCTTCGGTGTTAATGGCGATCCTCCTGCTTAATGGCGCTCACTGTGGGGCTAACCCTTGGTTGGTTCCAGTGGGATCTAGCGCTGCCCGGCGGCGTGCTCGACCATCTCAATGGCGGCGTACAGCACACAGGTGGCGAAACCATCCATGGCAACCTCCAGTTGCTCGATCGTCGGCATGGAGGGAGCCAGGCGCAGATTGCGGTCGTTGGGATCCTGCTTCAGCGGGTATGTAGAGCCCGCTGCGGTGAGGGCCACGCCGGCCTTCTTAGCCAGCTCCACCACCCGAGAAGCGGTGCCATCTAGCAGGTTCACAGAAATGAAGTAGCCACCCTCCGGCACGGTCCACTCGGCAACATTGGCCTCGCCCAGGCGGCGCTCCAGGATCTCCACCACACGGGTGAATTTCGGCCCCAGCGAACCTGCGTGCTTGCGCATGAGGTCGCGTACGCCCTCGGCATCCTTCAGGAACTGTAGGTGGGCAAGCTGGTTGACCTTGTTCGGCCCGATACCGCGCACGTTCGCGATCTTCTTGTACCACTCCAGGTTTTCCGTGGAGGAAGCAAAGAAGGCTAGGCCAGAGCCCGCGAGAGTGATCTTGGAGGTGGAAGACATAGCCCAGAAACGGTTCGGGTTGCCCGCCTTCTCGGCTACGTCGAGGATGTTGATGATCTCTGGGAACTCGTCGGTCAGGGTGTGGACTGCGTAGGCGTTGTCCCACACGATGCGGAAATCCGGCGCACCGGTTTCCATTGCAGCCAGGGCCTCCGCAGTCTGCTGGGAGTAGGTCACACCAGTCGGGTTGGCGAACATCGGCACGGCCCACATGCCCTTGACCGCCGGATCCTTCGCCAGCTCGCGTACCTGATCCATGTCGGGGCCTTCGTCTGTCATATCGACGGTAACCATCTCAAAGCCGAATAGTTCCGTAATGGAATGGTGGCGGTCGTAGCCCGGCACAGGGCAGATCCACTTGAGCTTTTCTTCCGCAGACCATGGACGCTCAGAATCGTTTGTGCCGAAGGTGTATGCCCAACTGATGAGGTCGAACATGATGTTCAGGCTGGAGGAATCGCCAGCGATGACGTTCTCCACCGGCAGACCCAGCACATCGGCCCACAGCTCGCGAATCTCGGTCAGTCCTACGCCACCGCCGTAGTTGCGTACATCCAATCCCGAAGGGGAGGTGAAGTTCTCCCCCGGCAGGCTCAGCAGATCAACCGAGAAATCGAGCTGCTCCGCCGACGGCTTGCCGCGCGTGAGATCCAGGTTCAAGCCCTTAGAATGTAGTTCTTCGTAAGCCTGGCGCACATCCTCTTTCATGCTGAGGAGGAGGTCGGTGTTGACGTTATCGATGTTCATAAAATGTCTCTCCCGCTTGTGGCGTACTGGATTTAGCCGTACTGGATTTAGCTTTGTGTGCAAGTCTAACTGAACCCTCGGACAGCGCACCGGCACCCACATCTGCAGTGCTACGGGCTGACGGTTAGGATATCGACAGGCTGCGAGGGACAAGCAGCGGTGTAGCACCGCGCGAACCACCGGGTTTAGTTGGAAAGGACTCACCATGGCAAAGCACGAACCAAACCGGATCCGGGTCCCCGTCGAACGAGCTATCCGCGAGTGTCGCCTTTATGTACAGGGCAAGCAGTACCCAGGTCAGGCCAACTACATCACGGCTCTCAAGGACATCGAGGAGCTGTCGGATGGCACCAGTCAGGACTTTGTCATGGTGACCCTGGAGGAGCCCTCCGAGGAACAGATGTTGCGTGTCGCCCAGCGCTATGGCGTCGACGAACTGATTGTTGAAGATGCCGTCAATGCCCACCAGCGTGCAAAGGTGGAGCGCTACGAGGATCAGCTGTTTTCTGTCATCCGCTCCGTCCAATATGCGGATAACCAGGACATCATCGACCGGCGCGACATCATTCAAACCGGCGAAGTGCAGATGGTCATTGGCCGGAAGTTCATCATCGTCATTTCCCACGGCACGGATCTCCCAAACCCTGAGATGCGGCTCCACCAGGCCCCGGAGCTACGCAGCAAAGGGCCGCTCTCTATTGCGTGGGCTATCTCGGATTATCTAGTCGACGAGTACACACGCATCGCCGAACAGCTCGAAACCCGGGTCGATGATCTCGAAGAGGAAGTCTTCACCCTCCGGGACGAGTTCGACATCGAGAACATCTACACCCTCAAGCGCGAGATCTTGGAAATGCGGCATGCTATCGACCCACTGATCCCCGCCCTGCGCGCGTTGATCCAAAATCATAAGGATCTCACGTCCAAGCAGATTCGGGCCTTCTTCCGCGATGTGCTGGATCACGCCATGTTGGCAAAGGACAAGATCGATTCCTTCGACGAGCGCCTATCGTCCCTTATTCAGGCGGGTTCGGCGATCATTTCCTTGCGTCAAAACCAAGATATGCGCACGATTTCCGCGGTCGTCGGTATGGCCGCCGCCCCGACAATGATTGCGGGTGTGTACGGCATGAACTTCGAAAACATGCCTGAGCTGCAGTGGCACTACGCGTACTACGTCTGCTTAGCGGCGATGGTTGGCGTAGTCGCGTTGATGTGGTGGTGGTTTAAACACAACAACTGGCTATAGCCCAGCTCCCGAGCCCCAAGTCCCGTCCCCCGGTTATAGATAAAAGGGGACCCCGCGCACCCGTCAGAGCTCGTTGACCCTTGCTGCATTCCTGCCCTGGGGGAGTTCACAAGATACACGCCGCGCGGAATCCGTTGCCCATAGTAACGCACGTGCGCTCGTTGTTCCAAAGGCCTACTCTTCTTCCCTATTGACGCCCACTTTCCAGTCGCCAGCACCCGATTTGGAAACCACAGTCCGCGTTGTGTAACCTGTCACGAGTACGTCAGAGCCATTGCTTTTAGCTCTGCCGTTCGGCATGGAGGATTCGACTAGCGGCCTATGTCACACGCCTGGAACGCGTGCGGGAGTCACATCCCTCGTGGGTTCAAATCCCACATCCTCCGCCATCTGAAAACGGCGCTCCCGAAGTTTTAATTTCCGGGGGCGCCGGTTTTCGCATTCTCACTGATTCACCAAACCCGCCCACACTGCCCGGCCCGTGCCTTAGTTTGGAATGCATGAACGCACCGAGCACGCCGACGAGCACTCCCCCCACCACTGCCCCTCTCGTCACCACGGAATACTCCGAGTCCATTCCCGGCCTCGTTCACGTCCGCCTGAACCGCCCCAACAAGCTGAACTCTCTGACGATCGACCTGCTCCAGCAGCTCATCGATACCGCTCACACGCTGCGCCGCGACCGCTCCGTCCGCGCCGTCATCCTCTCCGGCACTGACGGCAATTTCTCCTCCGGTCTGGACTTCGCGGATACCCTGAAAAGCCCGCCCCGTATGCTTTCGCATTTCATCCCGCGTCCCCTGCGCGGCACTAACACTTTCCAGGAAGCGCCGTGGGCGTGGCGTCGTCTGCCGTTTCCGGTGATTGCCGCGGTGGAGGGCTACTGTTTCGGCGGTGGTGTCCAGATCGCTCTTGGTGCGGACTTTAGGTTTACTAGCAATGACGCCCACTGGTCCGTGTTGGAAGCTAAATGGGGCCTGGTGCCGGACATGTCGGGGATCATGTCCCTCAAGCAATTGCTGCCGGTTGACGTGGTGAAGAAGCTGGCCATGACCGGGGAGATCTTCTCCGGAGAACGCGCCGCGGAGCTGGGGCTGGCCGAGGTGGCCGAGGATCCGCTGGCAGCGGCAGAAGAACTAGCGCGAAAGATCATCGAGCGCTCGCCGGATTCGGTGGCCTTGGCGAAGAAGCTGGTCGACGAGACGTGGGAACTTGGGCCGCGGCGTACCTTCGCCAAGGAGCGGTTGCGCCAGGCACGGCTGCTGGTCAGCAAAAATGCGGCTATAGCGCGGAAGGCTGCGCAGAAGAAGGTCCCGCCGAAGTTCCGCCCCCGCGCGGTGCGCTAATCCACAGGTGCCCAGGTGACTGGCTCACGGGGCAACAGCTCCGGCTCGAAGGTCGCCAGCAGCTCGGCGGGTTGCACCCCTCCGGCTGCGCGGATATCCACCGCCGGACCTAGCGATTCCGCGATCCACCGCAGCATCCCTTCCGCCCCGCCGGGGAAGTCCCGTAGTGTAACGGCCCCGTCCCGCTTCGCCAAACGCTTGCCGTCGGGTCCCATCACCAGTGGAACGTGTACATACTCCACAGGTGGAAGTCCCAACAGGTGCGCAAGGTACGCCTGCCGAGGGGCGGAGCTCAGCAGGTCATCTCCGCGCACAACCTGCCCCACCTCGGCCAGCGCATCATCGACGACGACTGCCAGGTTGTAGGCGTAATCCCGGTTCACCGCCTCGTGGCCGGCAGCGCCGGCGTTGCCCGCGCCCTTGGGAGCGTTTCCACCGCGCCGCAGCACCATGTCATCCACCACCCCGCGGTACGCTCCGCCCCCACGCCGGCCTGCAGCGAAGCTTTCGCGGACTTCCCATTCTCCAACGCTCGCGCGCAGTCTCAGTGCCGGTACGCGCCCCCGCTCCGCCAGCTCCGCGCGCTTCGCCGCCCGCGCCGACTCACCTAAGTCTCGACACGTTCCCGGGTATGCCCCCGGTGCGGCGTGCGGCGCACGAACTGCCTCCGCGATGTCCTTCCGCGAGCAATAGCACTCGTACACGAGCCCTTGTTCGCGCAGATCGTTTAACGCTTTTTCGTACTCCGACCAGGTTTCTTGTTGACGCCGAATTTCCCCATCGTAAGTGATCCCCATAGTGGAAAGGTCCAGTAGTTGCTGATGCGCAGCGGCTTCAGAGGACCTCTGAGCATCAATATCGTCGACGCGCATCCGAAACTCGCGGCCTTCATGCTTCGCGAACATCCACGCCAGCACGGCAGTCCGAAAATTCCCCAGGTGCAGATCCCCAGAGGGGCTGGGCGCGTACCGCCCCGCCCCTCGCTGCATCAGATCCTCCATGCCAACGCCTCCTGTTCCGCTTCCCTGGCAAGGCTACCCGTGGATCTGTCATACTTTTAAGCCAAAGGGGGATGGTTCAGACCTTTAGGGGGAATGTGGGTTTGGAGACGTGGGGGCGTCACGAAGCAAAAACCACAACGCTGCTTATAGAGGGGAAGAGACTCCCGCCCGGCGCACGGCGTGGACTCGGGCGCGGGCAGCGGTACTACAAGATTGCGCCGGGGATCTACGCCGAGCGCGCGCGATGGGAGGCACTGTCGCGCGACGATAAACTGCGACTACACGGGATTGCACATGTGCTGAGCTGCACGAACGGGATCCTCTGCGGACAGTCCGCAGCGTTGATGTGGGGGCTGCCGATCGCCAGGCGGGCTGACCCCAACGCGGAAATCGGCTTCCATCCGCCGGAAGGGACAACCGCGAAACTGCAGCTCCGAACCCCACGGCCATTGCACGCGACCGCCGCCAAACGTGCTAAAACGCTGCAAATAGAAACCTCGAACGGATTGCGGGAGGTGCGGCTCACCGGCGTTAACGATACGATCATCGATCTCGCTCGGTGGCACAGTGTGGCAGACGCAGTCGTGGCCGCAGAGTTCGCAGCCCGAGCCGCAATGGGCGGACTGGGAACTCCGGAGTTCATAGCGGAATTGCGCGCCGACGCAAACGGACTGCGGAGACTCCGGGGGATTGCGAAGGCGAGGGAAGCGCTTCGGCTGATCAATGGCGCGTCCGAGAGTCCACGGGAATCCGCGCTGAAGGTGAAGCTCTGGGAGGCCGGACTACCTACACCCTTACAACAGGTGGAGCTGCACTACGAGGGCTACTTCGCAGGTCGGGTGGACTTTTTCTACCCGTGCGGGCTGGTGATCGAATACGACGGCCAGAGCAAGTACCAACCCGGTCAGGCCGGCGGCCTGTCCGGTGGCCTGTCCGGCAGGATGTCCAGCGGCCTGTCCGGTGGCCTGCCTGGCGGGATGGTCAACGAAGAGGTGTTCGCAGCGCGGCAAATCATCAGCGAGCGGGCACGAGAGCGCAAACTGCAGAACCTCGGTGCGCGGATTTACCGAGTGGACCGAGACAACTTCCGCGATGGCACCGCCGTGGCGGATATTTGCAGGCTCCACAGGCAGATGACGCAGCATGGGCTCGAGTTTCCCGCCGCCAATTACCGGGGAGGCGTGCCAGCGTGGGAAGCCCCGTGACGGCTAAGCGATTCTCAGCCCGTTTAAGCGATTTTTGATGCGCCGGCAGGGGCGGGGGCGCGCCGATCAGCCAGGCGAGCAGGGGAGGTTTTGCACATTTTCCGACACTCACGACGCGGAATGTCCAGAATTCCACGTCTTAAAATATAACTAATCTATTTGCACAGGTCAGAGCGTCGCAATTTTGTGCTGCACACTCGCTACTTTCAATAACTCGTAGATTTTGGACATCCACACTTTAGCCCGAGCCAGCAGCTGCGCGATGTGTGACCGATGGGGTTGATGTGACGGCTTTCGGGGGGGCGCCCGCGAAAGGAAGCAAGAAACGGCGGGGTGAGTGGCGCGAGGACGGAGAATGAGAGCGCCGAGGTTGGGGACGGTAGCGCCGAGGTTGGGGACGGCGGGGAATCGGCAGCGCGGAAAGCGGAAACAGCGAAGCGGACGATAAACTGGGGTGCCATGACCGATGATCAGGAAAACACCGGCGCAGACGATGACGTTCGCGCAGGTCAGGGACTCCAAAGTGCTGCAGCGGACCTGTCTTTTAAGGTATGCACTCGCTTGGCTGACAGCCCCGGCGCGCAAGGCGCCAGCACGCGCACAACCCGCAGAACCGCAACCGGGGGCGCAAGCACCAGCGGCGACATAACCGGAGAGACCACAGCCCACGGCCCCTCCCGCGAAAAGGGAGAAGCGGGACCGCTGGGGCGTACGGGCGTCATAGAAACACCGCATGGGACGATCCGCACCCCCGCGTTCATCCCGGTGGCGACAAAAGCAACGGTGAAGACCCTCACACCCGAGCAGGTGCGATCGACGGGCGCGCAGGCCATGCTTTCGAACGCGTACCACCTCTATCTGCAGCCGGGGCCAGACATCGTAGACGAAGGCGGCGGGCTCGCAGAATTCGAGAACTGGCACGGGCCGACGTACACGGACTCCGGCGGCTTCCAGGTCATGAGCCTCGGCGTGGGCTACAAAAAAGTCCTGGCCATGGACACAAAAGGCCGCAGCGAGGCAGACATCATCCAGCAGCAGAAGAAGCGCATGGCCGTGGTCGACGAAGACGGCGTGGATTTCCGCAGCGTCATCGACGGCAGCAAGCACCGCTTCACGCCGGAGGTGTCGATGCAGATCCAGCACCAGCTGGGCGCGGACATCATGTTCGCCTTTGACGAGCTGACTACCCTGGTGAATACACGCTCCTACCAGGAGGAATCCGTCGCCCGCACGCACCGCTGGGCCCGCCGCTGCCTGGCGGAACACCAGCGCCTGACGGACATTCGCCAACACCGGCCACTGCAGTCCCTATGGGGCGTGGTGCAGGGCGCACAGTACGAGGATCTGCGGCGGCAGGCAGCGCGCGGCCTGGTGGAGCTCTCCCGCGAAGCGGAGGCTCAGGGCAACCGCGGGTTCGGCGGCTTCGGCATTGGCGGCGCGCTGGAGAAGGAAAACCTCGGCACTATCGTCCGCTGGGTCGCCGAGGAACTCCCGGAGGATAAGCCCCGCCACCTGCTGGGCATATCGGAGCCGGATGACCTGTTCACCGCGATCGAGGCCGGCGCCGACACGTTCGATTGCGTCGCGCCCACCCGCCTGGGCCGCCGCGGTGGCGTGTACACGCTCGACGGTCGCCTGAATCTTATGGGCGCGCGGTTTAAGAGGGATTTTTCTCCTATTGACGCCGAAGTAGGCGGCTACGTCTCGGAGAATTATTCGCGCGCGTACATTCACCACCTGCTAAAGGCGAAGGAATTCCTCGCTGGCACGCTGTGCACGCTGCATAATCTGCACTTTATGGTGGGGCTGGTGGACCGGATCCGCGAATCCATGGAGCAGGGGCGTTTCTATGAGTTCCGGGAGGAATTCATGTCTCGCTACTACGGCCCAACCTGGCAGGAGCGCCTGGGTCAGCACTAGCGCGGGCAGGCCGGATGGTCGGCGGGCAGGCGCGGGAATGCATGTCGCGCGCCTGCGCGCTAGCGCACGCGCTCCAGCGTCCGGCCTTCGTTGTCGAAGCGCTGGATGGCGCCGGAGCGGAAGTCCCGCTCCAGCTGCGAGCCTTCAATGTCAAAGGTCGGCAGCACGCGGTCCAGCCACTTGGGCATGTACCAGGTGGCTTTGCCGAGCAGCATCATCATGGCGGGGATGAATGTCATGCGCACCAGGAATGCATCGAATAGCACGGCAGCGCCCAGTGCGAAGCCGAAGATCTGCACGAACGGCAGTGGCTGGAAAATGAAGCTGGCGAATACGCCGATCATAATGAGCGCCGCCACCGTCACAACCTTCGCACCCATGCCGAAGCCGAAGATCACGGAGTCTTCCACGGGTGTGTACTTGGAGCTTTTGGCAGCCTCGAAGGATTCGTGCTTGAAGCGTTCTCGCATGCGCGAAACGATAAACACCTGGTAATCCATCGCCAGACCAAAGGTCACGCCGATGAGGAAGATCGGCATAAAGCTGATCAGTGGTCCCGGCGAGTCCCACAGGCCGCCCCAGCCTTCCTGCCACACCAGCACGGTCAGGCCGAAGGCGCCACCGACGGAGAGCAGGAACCCGAGTGCGGCCATGATCGGCACGGTGATGCTGCGGAAAATCATCAGCAGCAGAACCAGCGCCAAGCCGACGACCAGCGCCAAGTACACCGGCATGGCGTTTGAAAGTTGTGTCGTAACGTCCTGCTGAATGGGAATCAGGCCGGTGATGCCCATGTCCACGCCGGTTTCGTTCTCGATCACGCTCTGTTGGCTGCGCAACGCGTGGATCAATGCGGCGGTGCCTTCGTCGGTCGGCCCACCCTCGGGCGTGATCAGCAGTTGCGCGGTCAGCCCGTCTTCACTCTGGCCGATCAGCTGTGCATGCTTCACATGGATGTTGCTGCCGAGGTTCTCCATTGTGTACATGAATGACGCCTGCGCGGCGGCCTTGCGCAAGTCGCCAGCACCCTGCCCGGCCTCGCCCTGTTCAGCCGCACTCTGTTCAGGCGCGCTCTGACTTGCCTCGCCCTGCCCAGCCTCGCCCTCAGCCGGCTTGTTGGCCTGCATGTCCGCCTGGCCGGTGATGTAAGTGGCAAGTGCGGGCGAATCCGGCTTTGCATTCTCGCCGTTGACTACCACCAGGAACGGGGCGTTGCGCCCTGGCCCAAAGCCGGCCTCTGTCATCTCGGCGGCCTTGCGCTGGGTGGAGTCCACGTTGGACGTCTTGTCATTCGGCAGCGAAAGCTGCAGATTCAGCGCGGGCAGGGTCAGCGCTGCCAACGCCAGCATGACCACTGCAATGGAAATGCCAGGGAAGTTGTACACCATCCTGATCCACCGGCTCGCCAAGCCGTGCTTGCGCTTATTGTCGTCCACGCGCTGGTGCTCGCCGCGCACCGCGCGCGCCGTAGCCGCCGCGGTTGCGCCAGCCCCGTCGCCCTGTGCATCAGCGCGTACAGCACGCCCGCTTCGGTTGCCCAGCCCCGCCGGACCGCCCGTGAAATACCCGTGCGCCGAATCCTCCCCCACGAGGGCGGAGGCGTACTGAGCGCCAAACGTGGCGTCCTTACGAAAGACCCGCGATCCGCACGCACCTAGCAACGCCGGCAGGAACGTCAGCGCCACGGCCACGGCGACAACCACGCTAACGGCCGCAAAGTATCCCATGTACGACAGGAATGGGATGTTCGCCAGGCGCAGGCCGACCAGCGCGATCGTCACCGTCAGGCTCGCGAAAACCACTGCGGAACCCGCAGTTCCCACGGCCAAGCCAATCGCATCCGGGCGCGACCGCCCCTGCCGCAGCTCATCGCGGTAACGCGACATGATGAACAGCGCGTAGTCGATGCCGACGGCCAGGCCGATCATCAGCCCCAGCGTCGGCGTGATGGAGTTCAGCGGCAGCACCGCCGTCGCACCCACCGTCACCAGTGCGCCGATACCCACGCCCACGATAGCCGTGACCAGCGGCAACCCCGCCGCCAGCAGCGAACCAAACGTGAACAACAGGATGATCAGCGCAACCACCACGCCCGCAATTTCCGAGATCGGCTCGACAGCGATGGGGTCGCCGAAGCCGGGCCCGCCGACCTCCACGTCCATGCCCGCGTCGCGCGAGATCTGGATCGCGTCGTACACCGCCTGCCGATCCTCGTCGGTCACGTCGGCGGGCAGCGGAACGTCGTAGCTGAAGGTCATGGTGCCGTAGCGCCCGTCGGCGGAGTACATCCGCAGATTCTCCGCGTCGGATTTCGCGGTAGCTTCGGGCATGCCCTGCTTCTTCATCTGGTCGACGAGCATTTTGCCCAGCTTGTCGTTGAGCTCTACGGGGTTGCCGAACTGCATGCCCTCTTTGAAGTCGGGCACGTTGTTCTTTAATGACGCCACCGTCTCATCCATTGCCGCCATCAGCTCTGGGTCTTCGAGTTTCTTCCCCTCGGGGGCTCCGAAGACTATGTTGACGTCGGTGGATTCGGCGGGGTTTTTCGTGCCCGGGAATTTCTCTTGGAGCATTTCCGTGGCGTGCGTGGAGGGCACGTCTTTGATTTCGAAGACGTCGTTGAAGCCCTTTTGGAATCCCAGCGCGGCCGCCGCGATGCCGACGAACAGCAGCAGCCAGGCGGCAATCACCCGCTTCTTGTGCAGGTAGGACCATCGTCCGAGGTTAAACAGGATTTTCGCCACTGGTTGACCTTCCGCCGGCTGTTGAGTGTGTGTAGGACCTTGAGCTTGCGTTCGTGGTTGCGCTCTGGCAGCTCCTGCGGGGTGGGGGTTTCCCGAGAGATGCTTCCCACGCCGCAGACAGTTCTCGAAATATACATCCTACAGTAGCCAAAAGCCCAGGTGGGTTGTGACAGGTGTGACATGTGTTGCTCAAGCTTCTGGGTGGACCTTCCGGACGCGCTCCCAACTTCCCCGTCGTAGGCAATGCAAGGGGCAAATGTCCCAAATCTTCCACTTTCGACGAGTAGCAGATTTGCAGCAAATTTTCGTAACCCTCTGACCTGCAGAAACAGAAAGTTATAAAAACGGAGTGGAAGATTTGGGACACTTTCCGCTCCCGCTACGCCTCAAAGTGCCCTTTTCGGCGCATTCCCGAAATGCGGGACGCAGTTTTGCATCCTTACTCAGGTATCCCCCCAGCCACTTTCAGGCCGTCTACGGCGCTTACAACGCTTCGCCCTCTTTTACACCCCTCCCAGTAGAGCGCCCTAACTTCGCCAAAACCAGCCCATCGCCGGTCGCAGGCCTCCTACCCAAAGGCTCAATGTCCCAAATCTTCGAGTTATTGAAAGTAGGGGGTTTGCAGCCACATTCTGCAAGCCTCTGACCTGCGCAAACAGAATAGTTATACTCTAATACGTGGAATTTGGGACATTCCCACCCGAGCGCTCCTCATTCCCAGCCCCAGGCACCCGGTTGCGCACCCCGCGCACCAAAATCCAAACTCCCGCGCACGCGAAAACCGCGCGCCGCCCCAGTGTTCAACCGGGAACCAGCACGCGGCAAAAAATTCTGGCGGTGGCGGAGGGATTTGAACCCTCGGTTGCTACTAACAACACTCGCTTTCGAGGCGAGCACCTTCGGCCGCTCGGACACGCCACCATAGTCAGCGATTGCAGACTCGTACTAGCGTAACACCCCCACATTTTCGCAACAAAACCCCACCCTGCGCACACGAGAGCCCCGCACACACATCCGCACACATCCGCGCACGCGCATCCACTCGTCCCCCGCGCACACGAAAGCCCGCCGCGAACTTCCACCAGTTCGCAGCGGGCTTGCAGCTTCAGCGCTTTAGTTGTCGCCGAGAACCTTGTCCATGCCCTTGTTCAGGCCGTCCTTGGCCTTGTCAGCCTTGTCGCCGTCCAGCTTGCTGTCGATGGCCTTCTCGGCACCGTCCTGGATCTTGTCGCGGTGCTCGCCTGCCATGTCCTTAGCCTTGTTCAGGTCCATTGTGGTCTCCTTAGTTTCGGATGTAATTAACTTTGTTCTAACTTGCGTGCCCCTAGCCGCAACTCGTACGACCAGAAGCACACATCCCAACGTAAGGACGTTCCCGCTCCCTCGCCACCCGCAGCCCCTCAGACAACCAGCGTTATCCGCTAAACCCGCAGTTGGGAGCCATGAATTAATTTTCTATAAAACTTATAGACGCCCACGTTTCCCCCACCCCAGCCAGCCGCAAACCGTCAACGCAGGCGGGCGAAGAACTGCCGCAGCAGTTTTTCGCACTCCCCGGCCAGCACGCCTCCGCGGACCTCCGCCCAGTGCAGTGGAGACTCCCGCGGCACGTCCCAGACGCTGCCGCACGCCCCGGTCCGGGGCTCGTAGGCTCCGAAGATGATGCTGCCAATTCGCGCCCCGACTAGCGCCCCCGCACACATGGCGCAGGGTTCCAGGGTGACCACCAGCGTGCAGTTTTCCAGCCGCCAGGCGTCCCCGAGCTCCTGCACGGCTTCCCGGATGGCGAGGATCTCCGCGTGTGCGGTGGGATCATTGTCTGTCTCTTATACACATCTCCGAGCCCACGAGACAAGAGGCA
>ERZ1031149.21-NODE-21-length-66864-cov-55.136823_pt1 | contig 66864 bp, 67 predicted proteins | sample MGYA00518223_ERZ1031149 | MGnify/ENA primary metagenome ERZ1031149 (study PRJEB33718, sample SAMN03159768) | human skin metagenome | collected 2014-05-20 | study: EMG produced TPA metagenomics assembly of the PRJNA266117 data set (Human skin bacterial metagenome...
CCGCGGCGGGATTTCGGCCTAAGCACTGGCCAGCGCCCCGTCGCGGAGTCCGGCTACCCAAGCCCAGCTGGCCGTCTTTCCCCATAGACACCAGAAAAGGAAACCGCACCCCATGTCCCCCACTGACTCTTTTATCAGCGCCCCGCGCGACATCACCACCCCCACCGGCCCACGCCGCGAAGGACAACCCGCGTGGAATAAGCAGCGCGGCTCCGCCATGCCCCACGAGCGCTATCAACCCTTCGCCGTCGAGGTAGAAGACATCAACCTGCCGGACCGCACATGGCCCAGCCAGAAAATCACCCACGCTCCCCAGTGGTGTGCGGTGGATCTGCGCGATGGTAACCAAGCGCTGATTGATCCCATGAGTCCAGAGCGCAAGCACCGCATGTTCGACCTGCTGGTCAAGATGGGCTACAAGGAAATCGAGGTGGGCTTCCCCTCTGCCTCCCAAACCGATTTCAACTTTGTCCGCGAAATCATCGAGGGCGATAAAATTCCCGATGACGTCACCATTCAGGTCCTGGTACAGGCCCGCGATCACCTGATCCGCCGCACCTTTGAAGCTTGCGAGGGCGCCAAGAACGTCATCGTGCACTTTTATAACTCCACCTCGAAGCTGCAGCGCCGCGTGGTCTTCCGCAAAGACAAACCCGCCATCAAGAAGCTGGCCACCGATGCTGCCGCACTGATTAAATCCATCGCCGCCGACTACCCAGATACCACGTGGCGCTGGGAATACTCCCCCGAGTCCTTCACCGGCACCGAGCTGGACTTCGCCCGCGAGGTCTGCGATGAGGTGGTAAACATCATGGATCCGTCCCCAGAGAATCCAATGATCATCAACCTGCCATCCACCGTGGAGATGATTTCGCCCAATATCTACGCCGATTCCATCGAATGGATGCACCGCAATCTAGCCCGACGCGAGGACATCGTGCTCTCCCTGCACCCGCATAATGACCGCGGCGAGGGAATCGCCGCCGCCGAACTTGGCTTTATGGCGGGCGCAGACCGCATCGAAGGCTGCCTTTTTGGCAACGGCGAGCGCACCGGCAACGTAGATCTCGTCACTTTGGGCCTGAATATGCTCACCCAGGGTGTGGACCCGCAGATTGATTTTTCCGATCTGCCGCAGATTCGCGAAACCGTTGAATATTGCAACCAACTGCGCGTGCCGGAGCGCCACCCCTATGGCGGCGAATTGGTCTTTACTGCGTTCTCCGGTTCCCACCAGGACGCAATTAATAAGGGCTTGGACGCGCTGGCAGCCACCATCCGCCCCGGCGCGAATAATACCGAGGTCTCGTGGGAAGAAATGCGCGAGGCCATCTGGGAGGTTCCTTACCTGCCCATCGATCCGAAGGACGTGGGCCGCGACTACCAGGCGGTCATCCGCGTCAACTCCCAGTCTGGCAAGGGTGGCGTTGCCTACATCATGAAGACCGATCACGGCATCAATATGCCGCGCGCCATGCAAGCGGAATTTTCCACCGTGGTCCAGGAAATCACCGACTCCGAAGGCGGCGAGGTCAATTCCAAAAACATGTGGGATATCTTCGCCACCGAATTCCTGGACCGCGAGACTCCGCTGGCCTTGGAGTCTTTCCATATGGACAATGCCCCAACAGAAGACGGGGATGCCTCCGTCACGGCCACCGTGGTTTTCCATGGGGAAAAGTCCACCGTCTCGGGCAGCGGTAACGGACCCATTGCGGCGTATGCCAACGCCCTGGAATCCCTGGGCATCGACTTCGAGGTCATGGAATACTCCCAGCAGTCTCGTTCCGCCGGTGACGACGCCGAGGCCGCCTGCTATATCGCCGCCGACGTCAACCAGAACAAGGTCTGGGGAGCGGGCATCGCCGGGTCCACCACGCGGGCTTCCATCAACGCGATTAACTCCGCAGTCAACCGCGCCCTAACCTAAGCCTGCTCGCCGGCGCCGCGGCCCGGCGTGGTAGAAGGGTGGGTATGCCTTCTTCTACCTACCTCATACCGCACCGTGGCTTGGGCGCCGTGCAGGCCCTGCCCATCTACGATGCGCAGACGAAGGAAAACCGAGAGTTCACCGTCACCTTGGCACCCCGCCCGGACGGCGGGTTGGAGGTGCGTACCGACTCCACCATCGGGCACATCACCAGCGCCGACCGCGCGGAGTATCCCGAAATAGATCTACTATTTCGCGCCGGGCTCACCCCTGCAGCCACCGCCGCGCCGGGGCCCGATGGCTCTCTGTCGCTGCTGCTGCCCCGGCCGGGCCTTTGCCTGCCGGCGAATAATCCGCCAGCGGGCCCGTGGACAATGCTGGGCTATGCCCCACCCATCGACATCACCGATCTTCCCGCGGATCTGGACATTCCCGCCCACGCCCGCATGCACGTATTGGTTACGCTCTCGCCCAGCACCACCGGTTCCGGCACCGATGCTTATTTGGGCCCGCAGTTTGTGGGGCGGTTGGAAGGGGTGGACGTCGCCAAGCAGGGCATAACCCTGGCCCACGCCTACCATGCGCCGCGCAGCACTGGCCGCGTGCTCAGCATCTATGCGGGGGCGCCGCTGCCGGATTCAAAGGAAGCCTCGCTTGCCGACGCCGCCCCTACCTCCCCCGCCGCCACGGAAACCTTCGAAACTACGAGCTTCCGCGCCATAAGCACCGATGACCCCGCACCCCGCCGCCGGTGGTGGCCCGCCGTCATGGCCCTACTGGTGATTGCAGCGCTCATCGCCGTGCTCATTTTTATTCTGTAAAACTTTCGGGCAGGATAACACCCTTGTTCACCGGCCGGGGAAATTGGAAATGGCCCACGGCAGTGCCTAAAATACAGTGTTACTATTACCCCCCTATCGAAAGGTCCCAATGACTTCGCTGGATTCCGCCACCTACGTGGTCCCTGACCACGGTTTTGGCGTGATCCATAATCTGCCCGTCGAGGATGTTTCGCCAGAAGTTTTCAGCGAACTGCTCGAGTCCACCGCCGCGGAAGGCGGTTACCTCTCTGCGGAGCTCGGCCCCCGCACCGCCCAGGACGGCTTCGCGGTGCGGATCGGGGACTCTCTCCTTGGCCGCCTCAGCGCCGCTGATTCCCAGGCCTACGCACTCTTTGACTGGGTTCTCAGCGCCGGCCTACGCCCACGCGCCACCGCCCACGTGAGCATGACAGATGCCTCCGGCGAAGAGTGGCCCACACTCAACCTGCTCCTGCCGGCACCGCACCTGTGCATCCCCGCCAATAACCCGCCGGCGCAGCGCTGGACCATGCTGCCGGGCGAGGCCGCCGCCACATTGACGGAGTTTTCCAAGGACGTCACTGGCTTTCCGCACACCGACGAGCACTACCTCGTCTCCTTGCGCACCCGTGGTTTCCTGCGTCGAAATACCGTTGATGTCTATGTCAATAGCATCTTCTTAGGCTCCCTCCCGCGCGAGGCCGCGCACGAGATTGCCCCCGCCGTGCTCGACTGCACCAAATCCGGCCGCCTCGCCATTGCCCACGGCTACTTCCACTACGACGCCGATGACCGCCCCGCGCTGACCATCTACGCGCACAACGCTGCCAATAGGCACCACGCCGGCCTAGTTCTGGGCGTTGTCGCCGGTGGCGCCGCCGTCATGTCCGCGGCCACCGCAGCCCGCGCACAGGCCGCAACCAGCGTTCCCGGCGGCCCCACTGCCGGAATCTCTGCCGCCGGCACCTCCTCCGCAAGTGGTTTTGGCATCACCTCTGCCGCCAGTGCCGCCGGCGCTTCTGGGGCCATGACCTCGAATCTGCTGGCCGCAGCCGGTGTCGCCGTGCTAGTTGGTGGCGGCGCCACCGTGGCTACCCACATGCTTAATGAGGACGAAGCTCTTTCGGACACCCACTCGCATTCCACCGCGCCCGTTCCGGAAAGCAACCATTCCACCGACGATTCTTCCCATTTCGAAGGCAATGGCCCCAAGCGCCCCGCACACCCCGCCACGCCCCGCATCCACGATGCTGGCCCCACCAGCGGTGTCGCCGCGCCATCCCACGCGACTTCCGCGACCCAGCACCCGCTTGCCGACGCCCCTTCAAAGACACCATCGCAGCACCGCCACGCCTCCACGCCCCAGCCGGCTAAGCCGTCGAGGCCGACGCACGCTCCTCATCCTGACCGTGCCACGACCCCTGCCACCGGCCACCACGACAAGCACCACCGCCAGGATTCCCAGGCAATTTCCCGCGCCGCCTCCGCCGCAGCCGCTGCCGCCGCCGCTGCGGCTAATAACGTCGAATCGACTCCGGCGGCGGCGCCATCTTCCAGCTCTGAACCGGCGCCGCAGCTAGCGGCGAAGGAACCCACCGCAACCTCCACGTCTTCGTCATCTGCCGAGCCTTTCCAGACAACGCAGACCACGGAGCCCGCGCAGACCACGGCATCTACGGATTCTGCAACTTCGACGTCATCATCGAAGGACACGACGTCGACGGAGGCTACCGCACCTGCCGAGCCGTCCGACCTACCTACTTCAAATACGCCTACTTCGGAAAAGACTTCGGCTGAAACGACCACAACTGAAGCCGGCGCCACCATCTCGACGGATAAACAGACGCCACTGCCCGAACCAGAGTCCTCAGAGCCAACGCCTTCAGAGTCGACTGCACCTACAACGACGTCTTCGTTATTGACTTCGGAGCCTCAGTCTGAGCCGGCGCCCGATAGCACCGTCCCGATCACCACTATCCCAGGTTCCGAACTCGAGCCAACGCCAGTGCCGGAAACTACTGTCCCAACGACGACGATCCCTGGCTCGAAAATCGTGCCCACCCCGGAGCCAGAACCAGAGGTCGAACCGGAACTGCCCACGGCAGACCGCGGCGCGCCGGACGGCTCGGATGAGCCTCTCGTACCGCTCGAACCAGAAGAACCGAGAGAGCCGGAAGAGCCGGAAGAGCCGGCTGAACCGCAGCAGCCAGAGGCACCGGGGCGCCCTGAAGAACCTGAGGAACAAACAACCCCGCCGAAGGTCATTGTCGTCGTTGTAGAAGATTAAGCGGCGCGCCCTGTCCCCCTGCCCGAAATGCGGGATACTACACTGAGTTTAATGAACAACACACCTGGCCCCTCCCCGCAGCACCCGTCGGCATCGGCCCCAGCGCCGTCGCCCGCGACGGTAGCTTCGCGCCACGCGGCCAGGTCCACAGCGCCCAAACCAGGCATGGAACAGCGCCGCACTAAGCCCCGCCGTGCGGTCCGTGCCTCCGGGGAGCCAGACGCCCCGAAACCCAAGCCGAAACCGAAACCGCACCCACCGGCCCAGCAACAGCCGCAGCACGCCGACTCGCCCAACGACGCAGCGGACTTTCCCTATGTGGCGCTGACCATCCAGACCACCGGCATTCACCCCAGCACCGGGCGCATCGTTACTATCGACGCCATTGCGTTCAACGACACCAGCGAGCAGGGCCAGCAATTCCACGCCGTCCTCAAGCCCGATATCGATGCCGGGCCGCGCCACCTCCACGGGCTGAGCACCACCGATATTGAGCAGGCGCCAGCTTTTGGCAAGATCCTCAAATCGCTGGACAAGCTTATTGACGGCCGCACACTCATCGTCCACGATCTCCCCTATACCTGGGGTTTTCTCGTCGCTGAAGCCCGCCGCGCCATGATGGCCGCCGCCCGCCAAAATCGCGCGCGCAACCGCGGCCGCAACAAGGGCCGCCGGCGCCGCCAGAAGGTCGGACACGTACCCACCCCTGTCCGCATCATCGATACCTTGGCCACCTCCTATGCGCAGCAGGTGCGGTCGAATGATGTGCGTTTAGGGGGCGTCGCTAAGCAGAGCGGCTTGGACGCTTCGCCACAGGCCTCGGTGGAGCGCGCCAAGCGGCCCGAACCCGAGACTTCGCGCGAACAAACCGAGCTGCTCATCGCGCTCTACCGCAAGCAACGAGGCGGCACGGTGCGCAGCTATGCGCCCGAGGACGTGCGCGCCGACCGCTTCGGCCTGCAACGCTCCCACGTGCGAGTCGACGCTGCCGAAGCCCCCGTCCAACACCACAACCCCGGCAAATACGAGCCGGGCAAGGAACTGCGCCGCGGCATGGAAATCGTGGTCGCCCCGGAAATCCTCGAGGACCCGGACACCATCATCGCCGCGCTCATGCGTGAGGAGCTCAATTATTCCGAGAAGCTCACCCGCGAATCCTCGCTGGTCGTGTGCAACGTGACCACTAACCTGGTGGGAAAACCCATGCACGCCCACCGCAAGGGCATTCCGCTGATGTCCGATACCGCGTTTCTTGACGCCCTCACCCGCATCGAAGACGCCGTGCCGGAACCCGAATCCGGCAAACCCACGCCCCGGCCCCAACGCTCTTCCCACAACAACAAAAAAGGCGGCGCTAAGAACCAAAAGCGCCGCCGTCGCCGGGGCGGCCGCGGTGGTCGCGGCAGAGGCCGACGAAATTCTGGCGGCTCGGCGGGGAAAAAGAACGACTAAGCCGCCCGCGCGACTACCCTAGGGGACATGAGTTTTAGAGTCCCGGGTGCGCTGAGGAAGTTGCGCACCACCACCGCCACTACCGCCGCGAAGCTGGCCACCACCGCTTCCCGCGCCACCGGCCGTGGCGCCGGCGGAATGATCGGTGGTCTAATCGCCAATGCCATTGACCCTTCCATCATGACCAACCTGGGTGGTGGGCGCCCGGCCGTGCTGGTGACCGGCACCAACGGCAAGTCCACCACCACCCGCATGCTGGCCGCTGCAGTCCGCGCCGAGCACACCGTAGCCACCAACGACGGCGGTGACAACATGGATGCCGGCATCATCTCCGCACTCATGGCCGGCAAGGACGCCTCCCACCTGGTACTCGAGGTGGACGAGCTCCACGTGCCCCACGTAGCCGATAACCTGAACCCGCAGGCGCTAGTTCTGCTCAACCTCACCCGCGACCAGCTCGACCGCGTGGGCGAGATTAATAAGATCGAGCGGGCTCTGCGCGGCGCTGTGGAAGCCCACCCGGACATGCTCGTCATCGCCAACTGCGATGACGTTTTGATGACCTCCGTGGCCTATGACGCCAAGAATGTCATCTGGGTTTCGGCCGGCGCCGGCTGGCTCGGCGATTCCGTTACCTGCCCGCGCACCGGCGGGCACGTCGTGCGCACCGAGGATGACTGGTACGCCGTCAAGCCGCTTGCCGACGGCCGCGAATTCCGCCGGCCGCAGCCAACGTGGGGCGTCGATAAGCATGGCATTATCACCCCCACCGCTAAACGCCCCCTGAACCTGGCGCTGCCTGGCCGTGCTAACCGGGGCAACGCGGCCCAAGCCATCGCTGCCGCCGTCGCCGGCTTCGGCGTGGACCTCGACAAAGCCATTGCGGCCGCCGAAAGCATCGATGATGTGGCCGGTCGCTACTCCACCATTCACTGGCGCGGCCGCGAGATTCGCTTGTTGCTGGCCAAGAACCCGGCCGGCTGGCAAGAAGCACTGTCCATGGTGGACCGCAGCGCCGATGGCCTGGTCATCGCCACCAATGGCCAGGTGGCCGATGGCATTGACATGTCCTGGCTGTGGGACGTGAAATTCGAAGGCTTCAATGGCCTCAGCGTGAAGGCCGCCGGCGAGCGCGGCACCGACCTGGCTGTGCGCCTGGTCTACGCCGATATCTCCCACGAGCTCATCCCGGATCCGCTCGATGCGCTCGCCGCCTGCCCGGAGGGTCGCATCGAGGTCCTCGCCAACTACACTGCCTTCCGCGATTTGAAGAAGGCGCTTTCCAAGGAGGCCACCAATGCTTAATATCGGCCTAGTGCTTCCCGACGTCCTCGGTACCTACGGCGACGACGGCAACGCCCTCGTCCTGCGTCAGCGCGCCCGCATGCGCGGCTTGCAGGCGGAAATTCACCCGATCCGCTTGGGCGAGCCCGTGCCTGAGACACTGGATATCTACACCCTCGGCGGCGGCGAAGATACCGCGCAGATCCTGGCCGCGGACCACCTGATTTCCGATGGTGGCCTGAGCCGTGCCGCCAACGCCGGCCGCCCGGTCTTTGCCATTTGCGCCGGCCTGCAGGTTCTTGGCGAGTCCTTCCGCGCCTCCGGTCGCATCATCGACGGCGTCGGCCTGCTCGATGCCACCACGGCCGGCATGCAGGACCGTGCCATCGGCGAGGTGGCTTCCAAACCCACCCGCGCTGGCGTTACCGCGGGCCTCACCGAGCCGCTCACGGGCTTTGAAAACCACCTAGGCGCCACCATCCTTGGCCCCTCCGCGCAGCCCCTCGGCACGCTCACCCGTGGCAATGGCAATGCAGACCAGGCCGCCACCGCCGACCTTGCCGATGGCTCCACCCAGCGCACCTACGAAGGCGCCGTCCAAGGCAGCGTCATCGCCACCTATATGCACGGCCCGGCGCTGGCCCGAAACCCGCAGCTGGCCGATCTCCTCCTCGCCCAGGCGATGGGCGTGACCCTCGCGGATCTTGAGCCGCTTGAAATTCCGGCCGTTGACCGCCTGCGCGTCGAACGTTTCAACGCCTCCGAGCCCCCGCGCTCCCAAAGATAGGCCCATAACTGTGGATAACTTCGCCCAACGGCCCTGAAAACCCGAGTTATCCACAGGCTCGGCCGCTGCCCCTTGTAGCCGCGCATCCCGCGCCAATAGGCTGCGGGACATGACGTTATTGGAGCAGCTGGGCGACATCGCTAAGCGCGGCGTGGATCTTCTCGAAGAGGCCCACGCCGCCTCCAGCCTGCCCCTGCCCGCGGACCAAGCGCGCACCCTGCGCCGGACCGCCGCGGCCTTTCTCTCGCCCACCAGCCATTCGCGCTACCAAGCCCGCGCGCTGGCCGCCGCGCGCCGCAATCACCACTGCCTAGAGACCCTCGCGCTCATCGCCCGTCGCTCGCGCAGCATTAGCGACCCCACCAAGCGCTGGCAATTCCGCGAGCAGCTCTGCGCCACCGCCGGCACCACCGCGCACGTCTCGCGCGCGGCTACCCGTCTGCTGCGCGAACTCAACCCTCCGCCCGAGCGCGAAGACGGCGGACGCCGGATAATGCACGGGGAGAAAACCACCCTGAGTTTCACCGGCCCCGCCGCACAAATGGCCGATATCTGGGCCGCTGCTAAATCCGACCCGCTAGCCTGGCTTAACGGCTCCCGCGCCGCCGCGCCCGCTACCGTGACTACCAATGTCATCATCGAGCTGCCGGATTACCTGAAAATCCTCGCCGGAAACGGCGATGATATCCGCCTCGCTATGACCAACGGTGCCACCATCACCGGCGCCGAACTAGTCCGCCGCACCCTAGCCAGCGCCGGGCTCTTCACGCTCATCCATCCCGAGCGCGGCCCAGTCAACCTCTACCGCACCCGGCAGGCCTCCGCCAAGCAACGCCGCATGCTCGAGGCCGAAGGCGCCCGCTGCGCCTGGCCCGCTTGCCGACGCCCCGCCTCCGAATGCCAAGCCCACCACCTCATCGAATACTCCCGCGGCGGCCACACCCATCCTGAGAACATGACGCTATTGTGCCCGTACCACAACTCCATCAACGGGCTGCCGGGCCGCGGCCGGATGGCGCGCATTCGGGGCCGGATCGCCTGGCTCCCGCCCGCTAGCCAGGACAGGCATACACGCATAGGGAACAGCAACGAACCCGACAACAGGCGCAGCGGGCGCAGCAGCAGATGCAGCACGACGACAAAGGAGGCGCATGGCCCGCCGGTATTTACCGGTCGCGCGCGCACCGGGCCTACGGCCGCCGTGCCCTAGCCGCTGTAGCTCCGCATTCGCCCAGTACTGGCCGGGGCGCTCAACGTGCTATATGGTCAGGCGGCCGGAAAGCGCGCGAGACAAGGTGAGCTCGTCCACAAACTCCAAATCGCCTCCGAGCGGCATGCCGGAGGCCAACCTGGTGATCTTCAAATCAGGGAAGTCACGTAGCAACCGCACCAAGTATGCGGCGGTGGCCTCGCCCTCGGTATTGGGGTCGGTGGCGAGAATGACTTCGTGGATGGTGGGGGTGGCGTCGTAAAGCGGGGCTTCGGGGGTAGAGTCTGCAAGCTCGCGGTCCGGCAACACACCGCCTAGGCGCTGCAACAGTGTAGAGATATTCAAATCACGCGGACCCACATTCGCCAGCGGGTCCAGCGCGCCGCCCAAGACGTGATAGCGGCCCTCATACTCGCCGGTGCGCTCAATGACCTGGATATCCTTAGGCTCCTCGACCACGCAGATAGTAGAGGCATCGCGCTGCGAGTTAATGCAGATGCGGCAGACATCCTCACGCGAAATATTGCAGCAAATTCGGCAGAAGGTCACGCCGTCGCGCACCGCGCCCAGCGCGTTCTGCAAGCGCTCGATGTCCTCGGGCTCCATGTGCAAAACGTGAAACGCGATGCGCTGCGCCGACTTCGGGCCGATTCCCGGCAGGCGCGAAAACTCGTCGATGAGGTCTTGCAGAGGTCCTTCAAACATCAATTACTCCCAAAATCGGCAAAAGCCGCCGCCCCACCCGGGGCAACGGCCTTATATCGTATCGCGCGGGCTACTGGTTGCCGCCGAAGACATCCTCAAAAGACGGGCCGCCCTGGCCGCCCATGCCCTGGGACAGCGGGCCAATCTTCTCCTGTGCCAGGCGGCCGGCCGCAGCGTGGGCCTCCTTGAACGCGCCCATGACCAGGTCCTGCAGGGTATCGACGTCCTCTGGGTCCACGACGGACTTATCGATCTGCAGGTCCACGAGCTCGGCGCCGCCGGTCATGGTCACCTTAACCAGGCCGTTGCCTGCCTGGCCCTCGACGTTGGTGGCGAGGATTTCTTCCTGCGCCTTCTGCAGATCCGCCTGCACCTGCGCGGCCTGCGCGATGAGGTCGTTCATGTCATTTGCCTGCTGCATTGGGTCTTGGTCAGTCATGGTGTTTCCTTTCTAAATCAACTTTAAATTTCGCTACCGCCCGAGTGTACCGTGCTCGCCGCTTAGGCACGCCGCGCGCCTAGTTCCCGCTCCAGCAATTCCATAGCTACCTCGGTAGCGCTGCGATGATCCATCTCGCCGGTGGACTGCGCAGCCTCCATCATGTCGCGTTCTTCGTCATCGCGGGTATAGGCCGGCGGTTCCTCGGGCGGCGCCTCATAAGTCTCCGGCTCGGGTTCGGGCGGCAGCGGCACGCCGTTGCTGAACTGCGATTCATCGCGCTGCTTGGCGGCCTGCGTCGCCCGTGCGATGCGCGAGCGCCAGCCCGGCGTGTTTTCCTGTTTACTCTCCGCCTCCTGGTCGTCGGCAGGCTCGCGCGCGGGCTGATTCGGTGTCCACGCCTCCTTGCGCTGCGCCGGCCGTGGGGCATTGAAACCGGCGGTCTTCGGGTCAGTGCCCACCACGCAGGTCACGGCCACATCGCGCTGGAACTCCTCCTTGAGCACCTCCACGATGACGGCATTATTGGCGGGCGCGTTGATACGCTCGGCCAGGGCGCCGGTGGTGTGTCCCAGCGTCAGCGTGCCATCGCGGAAGCCAAGCACGCGGGCTTCGGCAAGCATAATTTCCGCTACCTTATTCCGCTTTCCGACGCTCCCCCTCAACGCCACCCATTTCTCCCTCACGGCTTCCGCGAAGTCGCCTTCCGGCTCTTGCGTTGCCTGCGGTTGCGCCGATTCCGACACCATTTCCGACGCCGTCTCCGCAGCGGGCTGGCCCCCAGATCGCGCCGTTGCTTCCTGGGCGGATTCCTCCGCGCGGGCCGGTACGGGTTTCTCCAATGGCTCGCGCTGCTCCTGCTGGGCTGGCGCCGACTGCGGTATGCGCCGTTCGCGCTGCCACGGATCCTGGGACTCTTGCGGCTCCGCCTCCGACTCCGACTGCGGCTGCGGCTCTACCTGCGGCCGCTGTTGTTGCTGCGGGTTTTGCTGCTCGGCGGACGATTGCGCAGTATTAGCCGGGGTCTGGGTCTGAGGCTGCGGCTGGGCGGCGGGCTCAGAGCCAGCGGAGTGCGGCTCCTGGGACTTGGCGCGACGGCGCGCGATAATGGCGGCCGCAGCGGATTGGGGGTCTTGGGCACCTGCGACAGCTGAGGTTGCCGCGGCGGCACCACCCGGGGTCGGGGTCGCAGGGCCGGCAGGCACGGGCGCTCCGGGCGCGGCCGCGGGGCCGGTGGACCCGATAAGCAGGTGCGCGCACATGATTTCCAGCAGCAGGCGCGGCGAAGTCGCACCGGTGAGATCGCTGATGCGGTCGTTGACCGTGGAGGCCAAGTAGGTCAGCTGCGGGCCGGAAAAACGCTGCGCCTGGGCGGTAAGCACAGAAGCGCGGTCGGTGGGCGCGGAGACGAGGCCGGCCTCGATGGCGCCAGGAACGGCCTGCAGGATCATCAGATCGCGCAGGCGGTCAAGCAAATCGATAGCGAAGCGACGCGGGTCGTGGCCGGCCTCGATGACATGGTCCACCATCGCAAAGAGGCCGGGTTTGTCTTGGTTGGCGAGGGTTTCGATGGCGTCGTCAAGCAGCGAAACATCGGTGACACCCAAAAGCGGCCGGGCGAGGTCATAGGTCAGGCCATCGGGCCCGGCGCCGGCCAGCAGCTGGTCCAGCAAGGACAACGTATCGCGCGGGGAACCACCGCCCGCCTCAATGACCATGGGGTATACGGCGTCCTCGACATGCACGCCCTCGGCCGCGACGGTGCGCTGCAGCAAGCCCTTCATGGCCGGCGGGGTCAGCAAGCGGAAGGGATAGTGGTGGGTACGCGAGCGAATGGTGCCGATAATTTTCTCCGGCTCCGTGGTCGCGAAGATGAAAATGACGTGCTCCGGCGGCTCCTCCACTACCTTGAGCAGCGCGTTAGCGCCGGAGGGCGAAATCATATGCGCCTCGTCAATGATGAAGATGCGGTAGCGCGATTCGGCCGGTGCATAGTAGGCGCGATCGCGCAGCTCGCGCATGTCTTCCACGCCATTATGCGAGGCGGCGTCAAGCTCCGTCACGTCCAAGTTTCCGGGGCCGCCGGGAGCCAGGGAGACGCAGGAATCACACTTGCCACACGGCGTCGAGGTCGGCCCGTGCTCGCAATTGAGCGAACGGGCCATAATTCGCGCCGAGGAGGTCTTGCCGCAGCCGCGCGGGCCGGAAAAGAGATAGGCGTGGTTGATGCGCCCCGCATCAAGGGCGGCGGATAGCGGCGTGGTGACCTGCTCTTGGCCCACGACCTCCGCGAACGTTGCTGGACGATATTTCCGGTATAAAGCCACGGTTAGCCAGTTTACCGGCTAACCCTCGCGCGACCAGTCCAGCAGGTCAATGCCCTGCTCGGCCACCGCCCCCTGCAGCTTGCCGACGCCCTCTTCTACCCCAAACGCATATTCCGAATCTGTCAGCATGACCAGCTGCAGGATGAGAGTTAGGCGGCCATCCTCGCGAAACTGCGGGGTCTGCCCGCCCCACAGGTACGGCGCGATGAAGAGTCCGTGGTGCACGGTAATTCCCGGCGCGTCGAGGATGGAGGGCAGCATCACGCCCGGCTGCGCCGGAAGCAGACCGTCGGCCTTTTCGAAGGTGTCGGCGGCGGCGTTGATGGCGGCGGCCACCTCGGGCTGCCCGGTACGCGCCACCGTCAACAGCTCGCAGCGCACATCGGTGCCGTCGTCCTGGCTCTGCAGGCCGGTGTCGGTGTTGTTGAAGGTGGTGGTGAGGGCGAGCGATTGGGCGTCGGCAAGCGCGGCGAGGCCTAGCCGGCGCTCATCGACGTAGCGGAACTCCAGCGGAGCCGGGATAATCTCACTCAGCCACAGGGCAGACTCGTCGGCGTTGATTTTAGGCCCCCAGCTTCTCCACGGCGGCGAGCAGCACACAGGTAGCGACGCCATCCATCGCCGCCTCGACCTCTTCCTGCGGCGGCAGGGTTGGGGCGAGGCGGATATTGCGGTCATTGTCGTCCTGGCCATAGGGGAAGGCCGAGCCCGCCTGGGTAAGCAGGATGCCGGCGTCGCGCGCGAGCTCCCAGACGCGGTTGGCGGTGCCGACGACAACGTCGAGCGAGATGAAGTAGCCGCCCTTCGGGTTGGTCCACTGCGCCACCTCGTACTCGCCCAGGCGCTTTTCCAGGATGCGCAGCACCGCATCGAACTTAGGCTTAATCAACGCGGCGTGGCGGCGCATCACCGCGCGCACCCCTTCTGCGGAACCGAAGAACTCGTGGTGCGCCAGCTGGTTGATCTTATTCGGGCCGATGCCGCGAATACCGGCGTGCTCTAGGTACCACTCGAGGTTATCCTCCGAGGTGCCGAAGAAACCCACTCCCGCGCCCGCGAAGGTGATCTTCGAGGTGGACGACATGGCCCAGAAGCGGTTCGGGTTGCCTTCTTCCGCGGCGATATCCAGAATCGGCAGGATTTCCGGGAATTCTTCAGTCAAGGTATGCACGGCGTAGGCGTTATCCCACACGATGCGGAAATCCGGTGCGCCGGCCTGCATACGGGCGAGGCGACGAGCCTTATCCTCAGAAATCACGGCGCCGGTGGGATTGGCGAACATCGGCACCACCCACATGCCCTTGACTGTCGGGTCCGCCACCAGCTTTTCGACGGCCTCTACATCCGGCCCGTCTTCCTCCATCGGCACCGTCACCAGCTCGAAGCCAAATTGCTCCGTGATGGCAAAGTGGCGGTCATAGCCCGGCACTGGGCAAATCCACTTGAGTTTTTCTTCCTTGCTCCACGGCTGCGCGGAATCATTGGTACCGAAGAGGAACGCCCAAGAAATCAGGTCAAACATGATGTTCAGCGAGGAAGAGTCTGCGGCCACGAGCAGCTCGGGATCCATGTTGGTCAGCTTGCCCCAGATATCGCGCAGTTCCTTGATGCCCTTTTGGTTACCGTAGTTACGCAGGTCGTTTCCGGCAGCGTCGGTGTAATGGCCCAGGCCTGGCAGGGCGAGGAGATCATTGGAGAGGTCTAGCTGCGCCTTCGCTGGCTTGCCGCGGGTCAGATCCAGTTTCAGGCCCTTAGCTTTAAGGTCCTCGTAGTCCTTACGGACCTGGGCGGCGAGCTCAGTTAGTTCGGACGATTCCAAAGTAAGAAGCGACATGCGTATGTCTACCTTCCATGTATAGGGCGACTTTTAGCCCCCAATAGTAACGCACGCCATACAAAAAGGGGACCCCGCGCACCCGTCAGAGCCTCCTGACCCTTGCTGCATTCCTGCCCTGGGGGAGTTCAGAGGATGGACGCCACGCGGAATCCTGCCCCATACTTTAACGCCCGAGCGCCGGTTTAGCCAAATGGGACTCCGGCCGCGCAGCCCTCCGCCGCTCGCGGGTACCGCTCTCGATGCCTAGCCACCACACAACGGTTAAAATTCCGCGAAAATACGCCCTGACCTGGCGATTGGTAAAATAATTGCCACGGCTGCTAATGTTTCTTCTCGGAGGATTCGACTAGCGGCCTATGTCACACGCCTGGAACGCGTGCGGGGTTCACGCCCCTCGTGGGTTCAAATCCCACATCCTCCGCCACAGGAAATCCCGGCTCCTGCTACATAGCAACGGAGCCGGGATTTTTGTTATACCTGCGCTCGGCCGCGCTAGCCGACGCCGCGCTAGCCGCTACTCGATGACCGGAGGTTCGTAGCCATCTTCTTTTAGCCACGCAATATGCGGCGGGGTGTTCATGCCCCACTCAGTGCGCGCCCAAAGGAAGGCTTGGGCGACCTCGGCCTCGGGATAGCCTCCGTCGCGCAGGTACTGCCGGAAGCCGTTCGGCCCTGAGTCTTTGATCCACAGCCAGACGTAGTCGTCGAGGGAGTCGTCGGCAAGCAAGCCTTCCATCCCTTCTGGAACGTATTCACGCTCGGCGCGCACGCGATCCGCCAGATCCTGGTCGAGGAAGTCATAGAGATAATCCAGCGCGTCCTCAAGCTGCGCATAATCGAAGGCATTCATGCCGCCCAGCCTAGTGGCGCTTGGTGCCCAGGACCATGCGATCGATTTCTTCCAGCACCTCGTCCACGATGGCCGGGTTATAGGCGCGGTAGCCGCGCATGCGCAGCAGCTCCTCCTGTGCCGCCGTCAGAGCGGTCCGGCGGGCCTCCAGAGCTACGTGGCGGAACTGCCAGGCGCGTTGCTTGCGGGAGTCTTCGGAAACATCCTCGCCATCACCAATCCGGTCTTCCAGCCATTGGATAACGTTGGCGGAAATTTCTGGATCCACCTTTTCGGCGTCGGGGGCGATATGCCCATCCGGCCGGAAATTCGACAGTGCCTCGATGCTGGCCGCACGCGCACGGGCAACCACGGCAGCGCGCATCTTATCGCTGGCGATCTGGGAGGCTTCCGTGAGGTCGAGTCGCTCCATCAACCACGGCAAGAGCAGGCCGGGCACCACCATCGTGGCCAGCAAGACCGTCAACGCGATGACGGCGAGCTCATGGTGGAAACTAAACACGCCCGCCGGGATGGACAAAACCAGCGCCAAGGTGACAAGTCCACGCATGCCGGACCACGTCATCAGCAGTACCTCTTGCAGGCGCAGCGGCGCAACCCGTGGGCGGCCGCGGGAGACGTTGATGCGGTAATAGGCATACATCCACACCAAACGGACAACAAAGGCCACGAGGGACAAGATGACGCCCACGACCACCGAGTGCCACAGGTCCGAGCCCACTTCGCCGATGGCGGTATTGACCGTCAGGCCAATGAGTCCGAAGGCCACGCCGGTAAAGAGCAATTCGATGGTCTCCCAGAAGGACTGGCCGGATAGGCGGTCCTCGGCCTGGATATCGGCCCGGGAATTAAGCTCTACGGCCGCAATGACCACGGCAATAACGCCGGAGGCACCGAGTTCCTCCGCGATGAGGTAGACGGCAAACGGCGTCACCCAGGTCAGCGCGTTGCGCGCGGTGACGTCGTGGACGTGGGTAATGAACAGCGCCACCAGCCGGCCGACGACCCAGCCCAGGCCGCCCGCGACGAATGCGGAGTAGAAAAAATTCAGCACGCCGCCGCCGAAGGAGAGATCATCGCCTTGGGTTACGGCCGTCAAGGCAAGATTGAAGGCGACGATAGAGGCGGCATCGTTAAATAGGCCTTCGGTCTGCAAGGTAGTGATGATGCGCCGCGGGATGCCGGCGGGCTCGGCCACGGCATCGACTGCGACGGGGTCCGGTGGGGCGATGGCCGCACCGATGAGGATGGCGGCGGCCAGGCTAATGCCGGGCAAGAAGGCGTAGGCCGTGAAGCCAACGGCCAGCGTGGTGGCGACAACCAACAGCACGGACAGGCTCAAGATAGTCACCCATTGTTCACGGATAACGCCCCACGAGGTGCGCCGGGCCAGCGCCCACAGCAGCGGCGGCAGGAAGATGGGCAGGATGAGCTCGGTGGGCGGCTCGAACTGGGGCAGGCCGGGCACGAAGACGGCGCAAGCGGTAATGATCGTCAGCAGCGCCGGCCACGGCAGCCCAATCTTGTCACCGATGGCGACGACGAACACGGTCAGCAGCATGAGCCCAATGAGCACCAGAAGAACGTCCATGGGCCCAGATTTTACCCGCGCCAGATATAGGGATCAGGGCTTAAGCGGTCGGGCTCGAATTGCGCGAGCAGCTCTGCGGCGCTGTCGGCTTTATACCCCAGCGAGGCCGCCAGCTGCTTGACGACGTCCCCCACGTCCCCCATTTCCCGCATGGTCACCGCCCCGTCGCGCTTAGCCAGGCGCTCGCCGGATTCATTGAGCACGAGCGGGACGTGGATAAACTCCGGCGCCTCGAAGCCGAGCAATGAGGCGAGGTAGGCCTGGCGCGGCGCGGAGGAGAGCAGGTCATCGCCGCGGACCACCTGGTCGATGCCCTGGAAGGCATCGTCGACGACGACGGCCAAGTTATACGCCCAACCGGTGTCTTGGCCGCCGCGGCGCAGGATGAAATCATCGACGTCGCCGGTATAAGTTCCGTGGAGGGCGTCGTGGATGGTGAATGTGGGGACGTCGGCAAGCAGGCGAAGGGCGGGCTGGCGATTCTGGGCCGCAAGCTCGGCGCGCTTGGCCGCGCGCTGGTCTTCGGTGAGGTTGCGGCAGGTGCCCGGGTACTGGCCGGGGATGGCGTGCGGGGCCCGGGAGGCCTCGCGGATATCTTTGCGGGAGCAGTAGCACTCGTAGGTGGGCAGCTGCGCCAGGGCCCGCTCATAGGCGGCATCGCGATCGTGCTGGTAGATGACCTCGCCGTCCCAGTCCAGTCCGAGCGCGCGCAGGTCCGCCAGCTGGCGCTCGGCCGATTCCTGGGAGGAGCGCTGCTTATCGATGTCCTCCACGCGCACCACAAAGCGCCGCCCCGTCGAGCGGGCAAAAAGCCACGCCAGAAGCGCCGTGCGGAGGTTGCCGAAGTGCAGATCGCCCGAGGGGCTCGGCGCGTAGCGGCCGGCGCCGGTGGTCGCGGAATTCATGCCCACAGTCTACGGACTGGCACAATGGCGGGCATGGAAAAAACGAACGGCGCTGAAGTGCGCTTCATTCCCGTCCGCTCTACTCTCTACCCTTGGCTGGTCACCGTGTTTGTGGTGACCTTCCTGATTTCCAATATCAACGCCACCAAGGGCGTCCAGCTCGGCCCGCTGGTGACCGACGGTGCCTTCTTTCTATTCCCGCTGGCCTATATTGTCGGCGACGTGCTCTCCGAGTGCTATGGCTTTAAATCCACGCGCCGCGCGGTCTATATCGGCTTCGCGATGGCCATCCTGGCGGCCGTGTGCTTCTATATCGCCATTTGGCTGCCGGCGGCCGATTTCTATGAGGGCCAGGAGGCCTTTGCGGCCACGCTCGGCCTGATGCCGCAGATTCTGGCCGCCTCGCTAGCCGGCTATCTCGTGGGCCAGCTACTCAATGCCTGGACGCTGACTGCGATGAAGAAGCGCTCGGGCGAAAAGGGGCTTTTCGCGCGCCTTATCGCCTCTACCGTGGTGGGCGAGTTCGGCGATACGCTGCTGTTTTGCGCCATCGCCGCGCCGGTAATCGGCGTGGACACCGTGGGCAGGTTTATTAACTACGTCATCGTGGGCTTCGTGTGGAAGACCCTGATGGAGGCCATCATGCTGCCGGTGACGGCCGCGGTCATCAAATGGGTGAAGAAGCGCGAGGATTACTTGCCGGCATAGTAGCGGCCGAGGAATTCATCGCGGTAGGCCTCGTAGTAGCCACCATCGATCGCGGCGCGGATATTATCCACCAGGCGGATCATGAACTCCACGTTGTGGATGGTGCACAGCGTGCCCGCAAGGAATTCCTTCGCCTTGAGCAGGTGGTGCAGGTAGGCGCGGGAATAGTTCTCGGATACGTAGCCGCCGAATTCCTCGTCGACCCCAGCGAAATCGCGCTTAAAGCGCGCATTGGTGAGGTTCATGCGGCCGTCGAGGGTGTAGACGCCGCCGCGGCGCGCCAAGCGGGTCGGCGCCACGCAGTCAAAGGTATCGGCACCGGCCTCGACTGCGGTGAAAATATCATCCGGCTCGGAGATGCCGAGTAGGTGACGCGGCTTGTCCTCGGGTAGCTCATCGCAGACCCAGCCGACAATGGTGCCCAGGTTTTCCTTCTCCAGCGCGCCGCCGATGCCAAAACCGCCAAAGCCGCGCTTGCCTTCCTCGCGGGCGGTGCGATCGAGGTCGAGCAGGCCGCGGGTGGCCTGGCGGCGCAGGTCCTCATACTGCGCGCCCTGAACGACGCCCCACAGGGACTGCTTCGGCCGGTGGGTGCGCTCGCGGGTGAGGCGGTCGTGCTCATCCAGGCAGCGCTTGGCCCAGCGGTGCGTGCGCGCAACGGATTCTTCCTGGTAGGTACGCGTATCAACGAGCGTGGTCAGCTCGTCGAAGGCGAACATGATGTCTGCCCCCAGCCCGTGTTGGATCTGCATGGACTTCTCGGGGGTGAAACGGTGCTTGGAGCCGTCGATAACGGATTTGAAATCCACGCCGTCCTCATCCACCTGCGCCATGCGCTCTTTCTTGGCGGCGCGGATGTCCTTATCGCTGAGTTCCGCAATATCCATCGCGAGGACCTTCTTGAAACCTACGCCCAGCGACATCACCTGGAAGCCGCCGGAGTCGGTGTAGGTCGGTCCGTGCCAGTTTTCGAACTCCGCCACGCCGCCGGCCTCGTCGACGATATCGTGGCCTGGCTGCAGGTAAAGGTGATACGCATTCGACAGGATGGCTTGCGCACCGGTGGAGCGAATCTGCTCCGGAGTCAGGGTCTTTACCGTGGCTTTGGTGGCCACTGGGATGAAGGCTGGGGTCTGAATATCGCCGTGTGGGGTGTGGATGACACCGCTGCGGCCGTGCTTGCCGGGACCTTCGGGCAGGCGCTTGCCGATGTCGAAGCTCAAGTCCATTTCTATTCTTCTTCCTTGTCTGCAGGGATAGGGGCTGGGGTGGCGTGTTTAGCTTCCCATTCTTCTTCCAGGGCGGTGCCTTCGATGTCCAGGGTGGGCAGAATCTTGGCCAGCCACTTTGGCATCCACCACGTCGCGCGGCCCATAAGGAACATGGTGGCGGGGACGAGGGTCATGCGGATAAAGAAGGCGTCGAAAAGCACGCCGGCGGCCAAGGCAAAGCCGAAGATCTGGATAAATGGCAGCGGCTGGTTAATAAACGCCACGAAGACCGAAATCATAATGATGGCTGCGGCCGTTACCACGCGGGCGCCTTGAGTAAAGCCGGTAATGGTGGCCTCGTCGACGGCGCTATACCGCCCGCCGGTGCCCTCCGGGTGGCGAGAGATGTGCTCGCGCATGCGGGTGACCAGGAAGACCTGGTAGTCCATCGCGAGGCCAAAGGTCACGCCGATGAGGAAGATCGGCATGAAGGAAATCAGCGGGCCCGGCGCGGGCACCAGGTTCCACAGGCCTTCCTGCCAGACCAGGACGGTCAGGCCGAAGGCGCCGCCGACGGACAGCAGGAAGCCCAAGCCCGCAACCAGCGGCACCAAGATGGAGCGGAAGACCAACAGCAGCAGCACGATGGCCAGACCCACGACGATGGCCAGGTACGGCACCATGGCTTCCTCGAGGCGCTCGGTGATATCGAGCTGCACGGCCGTCAGGCCAGTCAGGCCGATGTCGGTACCGGTGGCGTCCTCGATCTCGCCGGTGGCCGAGCGCAGCGCGTGTGCGACGTTCACCGTTGCGGCGTCCGTGGGCGCGGTTTCCGGGGTGACCATGATCTGTGCGGCGCGCTTGTCCTGGCTCAGTCCGACAATCTGTGCGTGCTTCACCCCGCCCAAGCCTTTGAGCTGATCTGCGGTGTAGAGGAAGGACGCAAGCGCGGCCTTATCCTCTGGGGAGGCAGCGTCGGCCGCATCTGCGGAGGTGTCCACCACCTCAGCGGCCGGGGCGATCTCCGGCTCGGCTGCGGGCTGGTCCCCCTGCGGCTGCTCAGGCATCTCCTCTTCGGGGGCAGGAGCGGGAGCGGGGGCTGGTTCGGGTTGGGACTGGGCGTCGACAAGCGGGGCCAAGGCGCCGGATTCCGCGTTGACCGTGTGGGCATCGACCACGGCGAGGAAAGGACCGTTAACGCCCGGGCCAAAGCCCTCGGACATGATGTCGGCGGCCTTGCGCTGGGTGGTATCGGGGTTCGACGTAGTATCGGCCGGAAGGGCAAGCTCCATCTGGAGTACCGGCGCAGTCATAGCCCCCAAGGAGAGCACGACCAGCGCCATAGCCAGGCCGGGCACCTTCTGGACTAAACGCACCCACCGGTTGCCCATGGTGGGCCCGCGGCGGCGCTTGCCCTTGCGGGTCGGGTTGCCGGCCACGCCGGGGATTCGGCCATTGAAGGCCTTATCGCCCAGCAAGCCCAGCATCGCAGGGATGAGCGTGAGCGAGACCAAGACGGCGATCGCGACGGTGCCGGCGGCGGCCAAGCCCATGGCCGTGAGGAAGCCAATGCGCGCAATGATAAGCGCGAAGAGCGCGGTAAAGACCGTCGCGCCGGCAAAGACCACGGAGGAGCCGGCCGTGCCCACCGCCATGCCTGCGGCATCGGGCCCGTCCATGCGGCGGCGCTCGGCGCGGTAGCGCGAAAGAATAAACAGCGCATAGTCGATGCCCACAGCCAGGCCGATCATGATGGCCAGAACCGGGGTCATGTTATTGAGCTCAATCCAATGGGTGGCAATAAACATGCCCAGCGCGCCGAGTCCCACGCCAATGACGGCGGACACCAAGGGCATCCCCGAGGCCACTAGTGAGCCGAAGGTGAAAATGAGCACGAGGAAGGCGACGCCCAGGCCGATAATCTCAGAGGTGGAATTGACTGCGATCTCATCGCCAAATCCGGCGCCATTGCCTTCGACCGTAAGGCCGCGGTCGCGGGCGATATTCATCGCCTCCGTGACGGTGTCCTTATCTGCTTGCTCCACGCTATAAGGCGACTCGGCGTCAAAATTGAAGGTGGTATATGCGATGGTCTCATCGTCATTGACCATGGCGAGGTTATCCGCATCAGCGCGGGCGGATGCTTCCGGCAGCCCCATTTCCGTGAATTGGTGGATGACCTGATCTTGCAGACGGGGCGAGACCTCAAGCGGGTTGCCAAAGCGCGTGGTATCGCCCATCTTCAGGTTGTCTTCGAGGTAGGAGATGGTGGCGTCGATGGCCTCGCGGTTTGCTGGATCAGAAAGCTTCTGGCCATCTGGGGCCTTGAAGACCACGTTGACCGAGGGTGAATTGGCAGGGTTGCCGCCCTCTGGGAAGAGGTCCATGGTCTTATAGGTGGCGTCGATAGACGGGGTTCCCTTAATGGAGAACTCGCTCGTCATCGGTTTCATCAGCAAGGCGGCGGCACCGCCAACGGCGGCGAGCAGCAGCAGCCATGCCACGATGACCTTCCACTTATGGAGGAAAGACCAGCGCCCAAGACGATAAAGCAATGTAGCCACGGGTAGATGTACCTTCGCATTCGCGTGGGGGACGGGGTGAACTTCGCCCTAGTGTAGTGGCCGCACCCTATAATCCCCTATCGCGAAGCCACCTGCGTCCCAGTTTTCACAGCTGGCGGCCAGCCGGGCCCCTCCCCCGCGCCCCGCGGCCTGGTCGGGAAAAAGAAAATCCCGGCCTGCGCAAACAGACCGGGATCTCGGTGCGGTGGCGGCGGGATTTGAACCCGCGGTTGGGGGTTACCCAACAATCGCTTTCGAGGCGATCACCTTCGGCCGCTCGGACACGCCACCGCGTTCCAGATTACGGGAGTGCGCCCGAGCGACAAAATCGCTGCGCCAGCGGGGTGCCAGCGCAGCGATATGCAGAAATACGGATGAGGATTAGTCGTCCTTCAGGCCGCCGATAACCTCGTTGGCCTTGTCCTTGATGCCCTCGGCAGCGTCGGACAGCTTGTCCTTAGCCTCGGAGGTGACCTGGTCGGCCTTGCCCTCGTTAGCTACGTCCTCGTTGCCGGTAGCTTCGCCGTAGGCTTCCTTTGCCTTGCCTACGAGGCCGTCCTTCTTATTTTCCAAATCGCCCATAATCACTCCTTTGATTAGACGGATAATGTATGGGCACCAGTGTACGCGCGTTTAGCGCAGGTCGCCGAAGAAGTTTCGGAGCAACGCGGCGCATTCGTCTTCGAGGACGCCGCCGCGAACCTGCGGGGTAAAGGGCGCAGTGGGGGCGCGCAGGACATCGATTAGCGAGCCGCACGCGCCGGTCTTGGGTTCAAAAGCGCCGAAGACTACCGAACCCACACGCGCCGCCTGCAAGGCTCCGGCGCACATGGCACACGGCTCTAGGGTGACGACAAGCTCGCAACCGGAAAGGCGCCAACCGTCTCCATAGACGCGCACGGCTTGCCGGATGGCCTCTACCTCGGCGTGGGCAGTGGGATCGGCGCGTTGCTCGCGGCGGTTGACACCGGTGGCGAGTTCTTTTCCGGCGGCGTCAAAAAGCACCGCACCCACCGGCACATCGCCTGCCGGGGTGCACTTGGCGACGTCCAGGGCGCGGCGCATGCGGGCCTCTGCGCGCAGGAGGGGCTCAGGCGTTATCAATGACGTCTTCCAGTTCATCGCCGAAGCCGAGCTCGCCGGCGATGCGCAGCAACATATCAGAGGGCCAGTCTTCGTCATTGTCGATGATGTAGCCCACCTGATCCTCGGATAGGCCGAGATCGGCGAAGATATCGAAATCGCCTTCGCCATAAGGGTCGGCCTCTTCAGGGTCCACATCCGGGATTTCATGGTCGTTGATATCCATGAAATCGGCCGCAAAGTCATCATCAACGCCATAGGTGGCATCCGAAATGAGCATCTTCACCCCACCCGGCACGGGGCGCACGGCAATGAAATAGGCATCCTCCACACACAGCAGCGCGAACGCAGCGCCCTCAGAGCGCAGGCTGCGCACCGCATTGATGGAGGTCTGCGGATCCTCGAAGTCATCGTTGAAGCTGCGCACCAGCCACTGGCCCGCAGTGCGGGCGACGGTTACCGCGAAGGAGTAATTTTCGTTGCTCATACCTCGTGAGATTAGTCGTGTTGTGCCACAATTGTCACCGTGAGTTCTCAAGATGTTCAACGCCCTATCTGCATAATCGGTCTCGGCCTCATCGGCGGCTCTTTGCTGCGCGATCTAGCCGGATATAAACACCCCGTTTTTGGATATAACCACTCCACTTCTGGCGCCCGCACTGCAGTAAAGCAGGGCTTTGACGTCACCGATGATCTTCCCGCTATTTTGACCCGCGCGGAAGCCGAAGATGCGCTCATCGTCATCGCTGTTCCCATGACCGCGGTGGGCGAGGTCCTCGATGCCATCCAGGAGCACGCGCCTAGCTGCGGTATTACAGATGTGGTTTCCGTAAAGACTGCGGTACGCCAGCAGGTCCTCGAACGCGGCATGGAATCGCGCTACGTGGGCGGGCATCCGATGGCGGGCACCTCCAAGTCCGGTTGGGATAACTCCCAGCGGGACCTCTTCCGCCGTGCGGCGTGGGGCATTACTTATGACTATGCCGCCGAGTGCGAGGCGCGTGGGGAAAAGATTCCTAAGCAATGGATTGAGACCTTTACCGAGGTTGTACGCATGACGCAGATGGTACACGCGGAGGCGGTTCCTATCCGCGTAGCTAACCACGATGCAGCGGTGGCGCGCATTTCCCACCTGCCGCACGTCTTCGCCGAGATCCTCGCCGTCGTGGGCGATAACGGCGGAATCTTGGCGCAGTCCCTGTCTGCCGGTTCCTTCAAGGACGCCACGCGCGTGGCCGGTACGCACCCGGAGCTAGTGCAGCAGATGTGCGAAACCAATGCCCCGGCGTTGGTGGAGGCTTTGGACGAGGCCTTGGATCTGCTTCGCGACGCCCGCGAGAAGCTCGACTCCCCCGAGCCTTCCATCGCCGAGCTTTCCGACGCCGGTTATCGCGCCCGCACCCGTATCGATGCCCGTTCTGGCGCGCGCAAGGAATCGGTCTCCCCGGTCAAGATTTCTTCCCGCCCGGTGCTGCGCCTACACCCAGGCGGCCCGAATTGGGTGGCGCAGCTGCGCCAGTCCGAGTCCCTGGGTGGGCGCATCGAGATTTTCTAGCGCTTGCGACCCCGTAGGCCGGGAATGCGGGATACTACCGCGGCGGCAATAAGACCTAGCACCGCCATTCCGGCATAAAACCAAGCGTGGTCGGCGCTGGTCTGCGGGGTTTTCGGCGGCTCAGGAGTAGTTTCCGCGGTGAGAATCGCTTCCTTATCGCGTCCGCTTACCACTCCCTCGATCCAGTCCTTGGTGCCGGCCAGCGTGGTAATAGCCGCGCTAGGTGAAGGCAGGTCTGGGTCCCCGTTCGCGGTGCCCGCCGTGGCGAGTCCGGCGAGTCTACCGTCGACAAAGAAGGGGCCGCCGGAGTCGCCGCCTTGCATACCGGCTCGGCCGGTGGAGTGAACATCAAGGATGGCGCTTTCGATAAGCGGCATCGGGCCATCGGGCGCCCCACCCGGCATCGCCTCGCCGGCTGGCACGCTTTCTGTACCCTCCGGTGCCTTAAGCCCCGGCATAGCCTCGGCCGCGGGAACGCTTTCTCCTTCAGCGGGATCTGTGGAGTCGGTGGCGCTGGCGGGGCTACCGCCGAGGAGCTCGGCTACTTCCATTTCCGCTTGGGGCAGCTGACCGCGGCGCGCCATAGAAGAACTACTGCTCCAGCCGTAGAGTGTGCCGCGTTTGCCCGGTTCCGGAACTTGGGTGGAAATCTCTGCGGGCTTTGTATCGGTGGCAGGGGCGGTGAGGTGGAGAAGGGCGGCGTCGGAAAGCGGGGACAATGCCCAGGAATCAGTGTCGTAGGTGGTTCCGTTGATGCGGGCCTGGGTGCCCGTGTTATTCACAGACTCGAGGCAGTGCCGTGCGGTGAGCACCCATTGGGCGGCCACGAGAGTACCGGTACAATCACCGAAACTACCCACGCGTCCTATCTTGAGTTGGGCGACGGTGCGGGCCTCCGGGGAGTCCGTTGCTGGATCACCGTGTTCGAGTGCAGTGGCCGGGGCGGCAGTCAGTGCCACGATGCTGGCGGCGAGCAAGGCGGGGAAAATTTTGTGCTGCATGATTAGTCCTTCTTTCCGGCAGGAACGGCGATGGCAATAGCTTTGGCGACGGCCCATTCGGCCGGCCCCTTCCCTATCAGGCGGCGCCACAGGGTTGCGATAACGAGGAAGAGGGCAATGAAGGCACAGGCCCAGGCGGTGTTGTGCAGGGCGATGTGGCTTTGCCAGTAGTAAGCGGTGAGCACGTGCAAGATGTAGATGCTCAGCGACATCGCACCCAGCGCAGCAAAGGGATAGACCAGCTTGGGCGCAGCTCGACCAGCAAGCAGGCAGAGGTGCAGGACGACTGCAGCGACGGCAATGGACAGCACGATCTCACCCACGACGCCGGTGTGGCCGGTAAAGCGTAGCCAGCCAGGAATGTCCGTAGTAAAGCGGAAGTAAAAACCGATAGCGGCAACGATGCCGGCTATAGCAGTGGAAACCCACTGCGCAGCTGCGCGTTGCTTGCGAATATAGATTTCATAGAGCAGCATGCCGGCGAGGAAATAAGCGATATAGGCCAGCAGTGGGTAGACCTGCGGTAGGGTCAGCGGAGCGTATTTCACGGTCGCGGCTACGGTGGCGGCAGCGAATAGGATTAGCTTCCAGGCCCAGTGCAACGGGGGAACCCAGCACAGCAACATCATGGTGATGCCAATTACTACTAGGACGACCTGAATCTCACCTCCAAGGGGCAGTAGGGCGAGGCCGATGAGTGTAATTATGCAGCCTCGGGCGAGGATGCGCAGAAGCGTCGTCACCGTGAAATTGCGGGAAATGATCATCAATGTGATGCCCGCCAAAATGGCAAAAAGCGCGGCGGGCAGGCCGTTGAGAATGACTTTGGTATGCCACACGAGGGAGGCCATGTGCAGGACTACCATGCCAATAATGGCAAGTGAACGGGCTATATCAAGCCCAACGATGCGCGAAGATGCGGACACCGGGCGTTCTCCTTCAAGACAGAGGGGAGCGCGTTGCCGCAGTCCCCTTATTAATAAAGACTTTCTTTTTCTACTAAGTCTGTCTGGGAGGTTGCTGTGAACGTTTTATACGTGTCCTGCATTTTATAAAGGGGTTACTTAAGACTTTTACTGCAGCGAAAATCCGCCTAATCGCGGAAGTTATCATCGCGATATTTGCGCGACCGAGAGGGATCAGCAGCAAGCTTGAGAAGCGGGGCGCATATTAGACCAAGCACAACTCCGCCCAGAAGGAGCCACAGGCTCCCAGAACCGAGCCATAGTGCGAGGCCAAGGACAATGCCGGCAATGAGACCCGGCAGCAATGAGGAAGACTTCATAGACGGGCACCTGCGAAATAGATTAGATACAAGAAAAGCCGCCCGAAGGCGGCTCATTTTGTGCGCCCGGAGGGATTCGAACCCCCAACCTTCTGATCCGTAGTCAGATGCTCTATCCGTTGAGCTACGGGCGCAGACCGTTGTTAAGCAGTGCGTGTGCTCTGCTGTGCAACGAGAAATAACTATACCCACGGTCCGGGAAACTACCAAATCCCCAGTTCACTTAGTGTTTACCCACGAGAAGCAGGAAGGCTTTAGGAAGGAATGAGGGCGGCAACTTCGGCGTCGGAAAGCAAGGCGTCCCGGAAAGCTTGCAGGGTAGCCTCGTGGTCGAAGTCAATGCCGATGAGAACAATTTCAGCACCAGGGGTCACGCCATTGGCCGCCCAGAGAGACGCGGGCATGATCTGGAGATTCGGGCCGGCTTGCTGCCAGGCGTGCACGACGCGCAGATCGCTATCGATCCAGCAATAACCCTTGGAACGCACCAGACCGGTGCTGGCCCGCAGGGCGGCAAGTAAGCGCTCGCGATTAAAGGGCCGATCCGCACGAAAGACCACGGAGGAGATGCCATATTCCTCGGTCTCGGGGGTATGCGGGTTGGCCAGTTCTTCGGCGTAGCCGTGATAGGTGGCAGCGGTAGCGATGTCATACAAGTGGGCATCGAGGACGAGTCGCGGGTCGATGACACCGTTGGTAACCATCACGACGCGGGCGCGGGGGTTCATGGCGCGCACGGTAGCGATGACACGTTCGGTTTCGGCAGCATCAACCACGTCGGTCTTGGTGATGAGGATAAGGTCGGCGAACTCAACTTGGTCCACTAGGAGATCAGCTACGGTGCGGTCATCGCCGGGCGTGGCTTCGATGCTTTGGGACGCAAGGCTCTTGCCACGGCGCAGCTGGTCAAGAAAGGTGGAAGCGTCCACGAGGGAGACCATGGTGTCGATGGGGGCGACGTCGGCAAGCGTCGTGCCATCCTCAAATTCCCACTCAAAGGTGGCCGCAACGGGCATGGGTTCAGAGATGCCCGTCGACTCAATGACAATTTGGTCGAAGCGGCCGGAGCGAGCAAGCTTGCCCACGGAATCGATGAGATCCTCGCGCAAGGTACAGCAGATGCAGCCATTAGAGAGCTCGACAAAGCGATCCTCCCCGCGCTCAAGGTGGCCCTCGCCGGCAACGAGGGCGGCGTCAATATTGACCTCGGAGAAGTCATTGACAATGACGGCCAGCTTGCGCCCCTCGCGGTTAGCAAGCAGGTGGTTTAAGAGCGTAGTTTTTCCGCTGCCTAAAAATCCGGACAGCACGGTAACGGGTGTAGCCATTCCCTAATGATAACGTTTTTCATTAGGGAATGGCTACGTCCCTAGATGGAGAGGCCGAAGATAGGAACTGCCAGCAGATACACCGTAAGGGTAATAAGGAAGATGCCGATGATATTGAGTCCGAGACCGCCCTTGATCATCTCGCCGATCTTGACGTAGCCAGAGCCATAGGCAATGGCGTTCGGCGGGGTGGCCACGGGGAGCATAAATGCACAGGTTGCCGCGAGCGCCACCGGAATGGTGAGCAGAAGAACGTTGATATCTCCCTCCGCGGTCAGGCCAACACCCACGGCAACGCCGCCCATGATTGGAATGAAGGTGGCAGCCGTTGCGGTATTAGAGGTGATCTCAGTCAGGAAGAGCACCAGTGCGGCTACGGCGGCGACGATAAGGACAACTGGGAGGACGCTCAATCCCTTAGCCATCTCACCAATCCACAGGGACAGTCCGGAGGAATTAAAGACCGAGGACAGCGATAGGCCACCACCGAAGAGCAAGAGAACGTCCCACGGCATCTCATTGGCAGTCTTCCAGTCGAGCAGGCGAGTGCGACGCTGATTATCCGCCGGAAGAATAAAGAGCACGGTGCCGGCAGCGATACCCACGATGGCATCGTCATAGTTCTCAAATTCCTTAAGCACCAGCGGCAGGATTACCCACGCTGCGGCGGCCAGAACAAAGATGATGCCGGTCATAATCTGGGGACGGGTCCAAGGGCCGAGGGCCTTGATTTCATCGTCGATAAGCTCGCGGCCGCCCGGAATATCCTTCATCTCTGGCTTGAAAATGGTGATAAGTAGTGCCCAAGCAATCAGCAGGAAGATCACGGCGAGCGGCACACCGACCGCCATCCATCGACCAAAGCCAAGGGTAACGCCCCAGGTATCGGCCATATACGCGTTCAGGAAGGCATTCGGCGGGGTGCCGATGAGCGTGCCCAGCGAACCAATAGACGCGGAATAGGCAATGCCCAGCATGAGGGCCGTGGCAAATTTCTTTTGCTTCTCCCAGCCGCCTACGGTCTCTGCGGTCAGCGCAAGCACCGAGGTACCAATAGGCAGCATCACCACGGCCGTAGCCGTATTAGAAACCCACATGGACAAAAATCCGGTGGCCAGCATAAAGCCCAAGATGAGGCGCTTGGGAGAGGTACCAATCACCTTCACCACATAGAGGGCCAAGCGGCGGTGCAGGTTCCAGCGCTGCAGGGACAGCGCGATAAGGAAGCCGCCCATGAACAAGAAAATGGTGGCGGAGGCATACGGGGCGCCCACTTCCTTGATTGTTCCGACGCCAGCTAGTGGGAAAATAACCAACGGAAGCAGCGCGGTGGCAGCGAGCGGAATAGCTTCAGTCATCCACCACACGCCCATAAGGATCGTCACCGCTGCAACAGCGCGGATGGCACCAAGCGTGTACTCGGCTTCCGGATCTGCGCCAGAGGAGCCTTGGACTGTCTCGATGGCATTGGAGGGGAAGATAAAGAAGACAAGTACCGCCAATGCCAAGCCCACGAAGAGGCCAATAAATTGGCGGCGCCATTCGCCGCGTGGGACTTTAGGGGCTTCGTCACCTTCGGTGTGGGCGGTGGATTCGTGAGTATGCGGGGTGGTCATACCGCGCGCTCCTTCACTTAGAGAGGATTGTGCTGTGGGATATGCTCCGTATTTCCCAGTTTATTAGCTAGGCCGAGGCAGCAGACCGAAAGTTATCCAGTTCACTGCGAAGCATGCACTGACCATACAAAACATGTGACGCAGAAACCATATCCCGTCACAATAAACCACCCCCGCACCCCCGAATAGCACACACCGCACCTGCCTAAAACCAGAAATGGCTCCACCACTCCCCCACCCCCGATCGATGAAGGATGGGTTAAATGCCCAGGACGGTCTTAGCAATGAGGAAGTAAATAATGAGGCCCGTAGCATCACAGAAGGTAGAAATAAACGGGTTAGAAAAGACCGCCGGATCAGCACCGATGGTCTTAGCCACGATGGGCATCAACCCGCCTACGGTCGCAGAAATCGAGCAAATCAAAAACAGCGTCGAACCGATGACCAGGCCGATGCTCATGCCATAGACCAGCGTAGCCAGGCCCAGTCCCGCCAAGCCGAGCACGGCACCTAGCAACATGCCGACGCGTAGCTCGCGCCACAAAACGGCAACGAGGTCGCGGGTGCGGACATCGCCCAGCGCCAAAGCACGGGTCACCGTGGTGGCAGCCTGATTGCCGGTATTGCCACCGGTGCCGGTCAGCAGCGGGATAAATAGTGAGAGAACCACGGCCTTGGCCAGCGTGCCTTCAAAGGAGTCCAATACTTGCACAGTCAACAGCGCAGAAACTGCCAGCACGAGCAGCCATACGATGCGCGAGCGCACCAGCTTGAGCAAAGGCGTGGATAGGTACGGCTGTTGAAGGGCCTCGGTACCGCCAGCACGAGCGGAGTCCTCGCTATCTTCTTCCTCCACAATGTCCGTAGCATCGTCCCACGTCAGCAGACCAACCAAGCGATGCGAATCATCCACGATTGGCAGTGCAAGAATGTCCAATGGGAGGAACCAACGCGCGGTTTCTTCCGCATCAGCACTAGCACGGGCAAAAATGGGGTCGTGCATAATATCGGCCATGGTCAGCGCGGCATCAGCGGTGAAGATTTCGCGCAGGCTCACCACTCCCACAAGACGCCTATCCTCGCGGGTAATGGGCACGGTGTAGATGGTTTCCAGCTCATGTGCGGTCTCCCGCAGTTTAAACAGCGCGTCCCTAACGCTCATGTCCGGGTGGATTCCAGGCACCTCGGGTGACATTCGGCGCCCCACCGATCCCTTTACATAGCCCAACACCACGCCCGTGACATCGCGCTTGGATTGAGTCAGTGAGCGCAGCAGCCGGTCCGCAATCTCCGCAGGCAGCTCATCCAGCAAAGCCACGCGGTCTTCCGGATCAAGCTCGTCGAAGAACTCATAGACATCAGCATTGCCCAGCTCATCGATGATATCGGCCTGATGCTTTGCATCGAGGGCATCAAAGACGACGATTGATTTCTGGCGCGGCAACAAGCGCAGGGCCAAGGCCGACCGGACGGCATTTTGCCGCTCGACGACGGCGATGAGTTCCTGCAGGGGCACCCTCTCCAGGAGTTCCTGGAGGCGCGGGGCCTTGGTGGGGTCAATGGCGTCTTCTTGCTTGAGCCATGCCTCGACAATATCGCTAGCCCGCTCGGTGGTCTCCGCCATGGCCTACCCGCCTTTCCAGCCCCAGGTTATTGACTTCAGCCTTCTTAGACTACGCCATTTGCCCAGAAAATCCGCCAGAGATCCTCCCTGGCCGCATGACGACGCCCAGAAGCCACCTCAATGATGGCACCGGGATGACTACAGGAATAGACCCCACAGGGCGAAGGCTGCCAGCAAAGACACCAGACCGGCGGTACTGGCCAAAATGATTGCATGCGGAAGGGGAGCCTGGGAAGACAGGGCGACGTCGACAAGCGAGGCACGTTGCCACACCGCCAAGACCAGCGCCAGCACCCCGGCGGCAAGGAGGACGAGCGGCAAGAAGACGTGCACACTCACCGCCCGCATCACGCCTAGCAACACTAAGGAAAGCGCCAAAAGGCTGCGCTGCCAAGACAGGCGCGTGCGCTCTGGTTGCAGACCAGGATCAAAGGGCTGGTTAGACAAGGAACTCGCCTACCAAAAGCGCACCAGCCACCACCACGATTACAGCAACGAGGACCGGAAGGCCGAGACTAAACGGTAGCGATCGATTCTCTCGCATCGCGCGCTCTGATTGCTTCCAATGCCCCCACGCCACCACAGGCAAGATTATGGCGACTATCAGCATGAAGACCGATACCGCGGCACGCAGGGTGCCTGGCAGCGGAACGTCAAAGGCCTCAAGTGCTACTCCGCCAGCAATCAACGCCAGGGAAGTGCGAATCCACGCCAAGAACGTGCGCTCATTAGCAAGCGTGAAACGCGGATCAGGGTCGGTGCCAACTGCAAACACCGAACGGGGAAACCTCGAGTCACTCATGGGCACCACTTTATATTCATTTTCCTCCTGCGTCGCTATAAGCCCACGCAACGCTTCGCCTTCCCGTAGCCTCATAGGCACAGGCCAGCCCCCCCTGAGCCAAGGAGTACCCATCCCCTATGAATCCGCGCTTATGCAACTACGTGCCATCCTCCCCGCACGAGGACGAGTTTTTCAGCAAAGAGAACATCAAGCGCGTTAGCACCCCAAATACCCGCCCCGATGCCACCGGCTTGCGCGAGGCCGTTATTAATAACGGCCCTTGCCCCTCCAAGAACCATACGAAATTCGACTTCCTCTTCCAGCTCTTCCATATGGGAAGCATCGTAATTCTGGGACTCTTCCCCTTTGCTCTTACGGGACTCGATTTCCGCATCGCCTTGCTCATCAGCCTGCCCATCATCGCATTCGGCATTTCCAAGCCCGTTCGCTGGCTGGCCTCGACCCACAATGAGCGCACTCTGCTCCGCACAGCGTGGGCCAATAACTGGCTCGAGTTTTATCCCGTACTGGTGGGAAACTTCTACCACTTTGATACCAAGGAAGAAAAGAACCCTGTAGGCGATGACCACTATTACTTCCACCAGGCGCTCATCATGGTGTTCTTTCCTGATGGCTCCACGGAAGTACTACCAGAGCTCGCAACCGTGAAAGCTGTCGACTATCCGCCTGAATTGATGAGATCAGATGGCACTGCCATTGCGGAAAACGCCGACGAGCTGCGTGTGAGCCCCAGCGTTAATAATGGCTGGACACTACTTGCCGTGCTCGCCGGTGACCCGGTATCCACAGGCACTCCCAATATCGGCTTGGATGAGCAGCAGATAGAAGCAGCGCTTGCCCAAGTGGAACGCGAGTGGGCACCCGGCATTCTGAACTAACCCGCCGCAGCGAGTTATAGTCGGGCCCATGATTGAAGTTGCCGCCGTAGTTTTCCGAAATTCCTTTGGCCATGTCCTCACCGTGCGCAAAGATTCGTCCACCAAGTTCCAGTTACCTGGCGGCAAACTTGAGGCTGGCGAAACCCCTGCACAGGCTGCAACCCGCGAGGTCGCAGAGGAAATCGGCGTGGAGGTCCGCCTCCCGGAGCTTTCCCCGCTCGGCACCTTCGACGCACCGGCCGCCAACGAACCCGGCGAAACCGTGCGCGGCCACATCTTTACCTATCCCCGCCCTGTCCTTGCCCGCGCAGCCGCAGAGATTGCGGAAGTCGCATGGGTAGACCCCACCAACCCAAATCGCGAGCTCGCCCACCTACTGCGCGACGAGGTCTTTCCTGCCCTAGAATCCTAAGGCCCTGCTTGATCCCTTAAGAATTTCCTATTGCAGCTCCTGGGAGGGCAACCTAGAGTTATTTTCATCAGAATTGAGTGATGAAAGGACTGACCCCCATGCCGCAGCAATCCACACCGGGACCTATCGTGACGATTACTTTCCTCGTCCTAGGAGTCATTAGCTCTGTTATCGCCATGCTCATGGTGCCTGCTCTCTTCCACGAGGTCACTTCCCTGCGCGCTGCGGTATTTACCGGGAGCTTTATCTTCGGCGTTGGCATGCTCACGCTCTTCCGCCGCTGCGCCAAGTACCAGAACAAATAGCAGATTTCTCCACTCCACGGAGCCGACGAGTCTAGAAAACGCAAACTAAAAAATCCCGAGCGCGCACGCTCGGGATTAGATGGCGGAGATGAGAGGATTCGAACCTCCGGACCCCAGAAGGGTCAACTCCTTAGCAGGGAGCCCCATTCGGCCGCTCTGGCACATCTCCACGGTTCACTAGGAACCTCGTTTGACAATACCTGCCTGCCCCGCCGCTGCCAAACTAGCCCCCTGCTTTCGCTCCCGCAGCAAAGGCGCAGGCCCTACAGTGGTAGGCATGATTCGCCCTGATCTGAAAGCCATCCCTGCTTATGTCGCTGGTGCGCGCAACGATGATGCACTCAAGCTCTCCTCTAACGAGGCTGCTCACCCGCCCCTGCCAGAAGCGGCCGCGGCCATGGCGGAGGCAGCCGCACAGGCTAATCGCTACCCGGATATTGCGGCCACCGCACTGCGCGAGGACCTAGCCGCGCACCTGGGCGTGGATCAGGAGCAGGTAGCGGTGGGCACCGGCTCCTCCGCATTGTGCCAACAGCTGGTAGAAATTGCCGCCACTCCCGGCGAAGAAATCCTCTTCCCATGGCGTTCCTTCGAGGCCTACCCCATCTTCGCCCAAGTGGTGGGCGCCCACCCCATTCCGGTTCCGCTCAGTACAGACCAGCGCGTGGACCTTCCTGCCATGGCGAAGAAAATCACGGATAAAACCAGGCTCATCTTCGTGTGCAATCCCAATAACCCGTCGGGCACCACGGTTACCAAGGCCGAATTCGCCGCATTCATGGATGCCGTGCCTGCCGACGTCCTCGTAGCCCTCGACGAGGCCTATATCGAATACAACCGCGACACCGACACCCCGCTGGGCACGGAGCTGGTGGGTACCTTTCCCAACCTGGTGTGCCTGCGCACCTTCTCTAAGGCTTATGGCCTGGCCGGCGTGCGTATCGGTTATGCCTTCGGCCCGGAAAATATCATTGAGGCCCTCAATAAGGTGGCTATCCCCTTCTCCGCCAGCACCGTGGCTCAGGTTGGCGCCCGCGCGGCACTGGCGGCGCAGGATTCACTGCGGGAGCGTACCGAGGAGACCGTCGTCCAGCGCGAGCGCTTAGAAGCAGCCCTGCAGGACTGGGGCGTGCCGCATTCCGAGGCGAATCACGTGTGGCTGCCGGCTAAGAATCTTGCCAGTCTGGGCACTCCACAAGAGGTAGCCGCCCGCCTCGCCGAACGCGGCGTGCTCGTTCGCGCCTTTAGCGAGGGCATTCGTATTACCGTTACCACCAGGGAAGAAACCGACGCCTTACTGCAGGCGTGGAACGCAACCATAGGAGGCTAAATGCGATCGCTCATTAACTTCGCCCTGAATGTCTTTGCCATTGCGGTGGCGCTGTGGGCCGTGGTCACTGTCATTCCCGGAATCTCTATCACTCCGGCCGAAACCGGAAATTTCATCGCCATTGCCATCGTCTTCATCATCATTAATGCCGTAGTCACGCCGGTGCTGCGCATCCTCGGCGCACCGCTGACGTGCCTGACGCTTGGGCTTTTCTCCCTCGTCATAAACGGCGCAGCGCTCATCATTGTGGAGTGGGCGCTCAATACGCTGGACCTCGGAATTGGCCACCTTATCATCGACTCTTGGGGAGCCGCGATTATCGGCGCCATCGTGCTCTCCATTGTCAGCAGCGTCATCAATTTCTTTACCAGTCCGCTGCGCCAGCGCGATTAGCCGCCCGCAAAAGGTGGCAACACGTCCACGCGGGTCACGCCAACCAGGGGAGAATCCATGGCGGTGTTCCCAGCGCCGTCGATAAGAAAGCTACAGCGCCCCAGCACTTCTTTCAGGCTCATGCCGGCCGCAGTGGTGCCGGTATGGTCTTTGCCCAGCTGCGCTACCAAATCACCCAAGGTAGCGGGGGCGTCTACCTGCTCAGAAGCCACCCCCGCGGCGGCGCGTGCGGCAGCGAAAAAGTGAACGGTCAACATGCCTTCTACTATGCCTACGCACCCCTGCCGTGTCGAGACCGTGGGTAAACTAACCGTCATGCGCACACCTGAAACCCACGCGCGCGAGGTCGCCGCGGCCCTGCCCGTACGTCACGTGACCACCGTGGCCCTCAATCAGGCACAGGATATGGTCTTAGCTGCGGATATCCGCGCTGATTTCCCTTCCCCGCGCTTTGATAATTCACAAATGGATGGCTACGCCCTTCCCCAGTGTGCGGCCGGGACTTACCAGGTAGGCCCCACCATCGCCGCCGGTACAGAGCCCGCCCAAGTGCTCCACGGCTCACTCAACGCGGCCTGCCCCATCATGACCGGCGCCAAAGTTCCGGAAGCAACTGCAGCCATCGTGCCTATTGAGCACTGCGAACCACAAGAATTCCTCGCCCCGGGTGACCGTGTCACCGTGCCGGAGACCTCACCTGGGCAATTCATCCGCCGCGCCGGCTCGGACTTAGAAGAAGGCGCCCTCCTGGCAGCCCAAGGCGATAAGCTCACACCGGTCCGCTTGGCCGCCCTTGCTTCCCAAGGCATCGCCGAGGTGGAGGTCTACCGCCCCGCCCGGATCCTCATCTGCACCGGCGGAGCAGAGATTGGCAGTGGTAGCGCGGCCATTCCTGACGCCAATGCGCCGCTATTGACGGCATTGGCCCACCGCGCCGGCATCGACGTCGCGGGCTTTATCACCACCGATGATGACCCGCAGGCCTTAACCCACGCTTTGACAGAAGCCATTGCGCAGCATCACCCAGACGCCATCATTACCTCGGGCGGAATCTCTGCTGGGAAGTATGAAGTAGTACGCCAAGTGCTCGATGGCTGGTTTGGTCATGTGGATCAGCAGCCTGGCGGGCCACAGGGTATCGCTGCTTTCCACGGCACGCCGGTGATCTGTCTGCCGGGAAATCCCATTTCCACGTTGGTAAGTTTCCGCCTCTTCGTGGCCCCGGCACTGGGCTGGGCTCCGGAGCCATTCCGCGTTCCGCTCGCGGCAGGCATTGAAGGCCTCCCATGCAAGGACCAATTTCGCCGCGGGCGCGTCGATTCCCACGCCCATATCCTCGGTGGTGCCAGCTCCCATCTGCTCGCCCAAGCGGCCGACGCCACCCATCTCATCCGCATCCCAGCCGGCCAACGCCTTGCGGAAGGCCAAGAAGTTGAGGTCTACCCACTATGAGCCCACAGCGCACCGCCATCGTCATCGTCGCTTCTACCCGCGCCGCCGCAGGAATCTACGAGGATCGATCCGGCCCCATCGCGGTGGAATTCTTGCGGCGCAAGGGCTTTGACTGCCCCGATGCACGCATCGTTCCCGATGCCGATATTTCCGCCGCCGTAGATACCGCCTTCGCCGAAAAACCCTCGGTCATCCTAACCTCTGGTGGCACCGGTCTGACCCAAGATGACAAGACGGTAGAGGCTGTCGCGCCGCATATAACCCGCGAGCTGCCTGGCATCGCAGTGGCCTTCTGGCAGAGAGGCTTGGAAAGCGTGCCCACCGCGGTGGCTTCCCGCGCGATTGCCGGTGTTAATGACTCCACCTTTGCTATGACGCTGCCTGGTTCCACCGGCGGGGTAAAAGACGGCTGTGCAGTTTTGGATAAATTAATTGTTCCGATCGTCGATATGTTAGAAGGAGTACATGAGCACTGATCCCTCCTATGTGGCCGAACAGACCGGCTGCACCATTGGCACGCTTTTGAGCGATCAGCCCCTTGAATCCCACCTTGCCGCTGCCAAGGAAGAGACCGCCACGGCCGCCATGGGGGCCGTGGTCACCTTTGAAGGCGTCGTCCGCGATCATGATGGCGGACGGCCGAATGTCACCCTTCTTTCCTATAGCGCCCACCCTTCCGCGCCAGAGAAGCTGCAGGACATCACCGACGCCGTCTCCTCCAGCCATCCGGTGCGCCTCTGGGCCGCTCACCGCACGGGGGATCTTCAGGTCGGCGACCTGGCCTTTGCCGTAGTTGCGGCCGCCGCGCACCGCGGCGATGCCTTCCGCGCGGCCGAAGAATGCGCCGATCGCGTCAAGGCAGAAGTGCCCATCTGGAAGGAACAAAGCCACGGCGATGGCTCCACTAACTGGGTGGGTCTGGAATGAGCATCCGCTATGCCCGCCAAGAAGCGCTCTGGGGCGAGGAGGGACAGCGCAAGCTCGCTCAAGCCCACGTAGCGGTTATCGGGGCCGGCGGCTTGGGTTCCCCCGCCCTGCTTTACCTAGCTGGCGCGGGCGTAGGCCGCATTTCGCTTTTCGACGACGACGTGGTCTCCCCCTCGAACCTTCACCGCCAAGTCATCCACACCACCGCGGCCATCGGCACGCCGAAGACGGATTCCGCCGCGGCCGCCGTCCGTGCGCTCAATCCGGAGGTGGACATCACCTGCCATGGTCGCCTCGAAACGGCCACCGCCCTCGAGCAATTGCGCGGCTGCGACGTGCTCCTCGATGGCACGGATAATTTCGACGCCCGCTACCTGTGCTCTTGGGCCGCCCATAGCTTGGGCATTCCGCACATTTGGGCCTCTATCTTGGGATTCGATGCGCAAATGAGCGTCTTTTGGTCGGGCAAGGGCCCCGTGTACGAGGATGTCTTTCCCACTGCCCCTGCCCCAGGCGAGGTTCCTTCGTGCTCTCAGGCCGGCGTTCTGGGGCCGATCGTCGGCGTGGTGGGATCCGCGATGGCCTTGGAAGCCTTAAAAATCATTACCGGCGTCGGCACCCCGCTTATGGGCACGCTCGGCTACTACGAGGCCCTTTCTGGGACGTGGGAGTATATCCCCATCCGTTCCACCGGGGCGGAGCCTACCCAGCCGGACGATGCCCCCGAGGTCCGCGAGATCCCTGCCCACGCCATGCTTATCGATGTCCGCACCGACCCCGAGCGCGCCCGGTCCACCATTCCTAATTCAGCGCATCTGCCCCTCAACCGCATCCTCGCCGGTGAAAACCCCGATATCGCACCGGGCGAGGTAGCCGTTATATATTGCGCCAGCGGCATCCGCTCCGCCCAAGCCGTCCACGCTCTGCGCGAGCGCGGATACTCACAGGTGGTTTCCCTGCGTGGCGGCATTAACGCGTGGTTGGAACAACAAGGAGCGTGTTAACGCGCCCCCACGGCGAGCCGTCTAGACCCTTCTATTCTTGTCTTCTTTTCCGCGAACAAAGAGGAACCAGATAAGCGGTCCTAAGAAGGGCAGTGTGAAGGTAGCGACGATAAAGAGCACCTTCACCGCAAGCGTGTACCCAGAAGAAATGATAGAAATTAAGGCCGCTATCCAGAACGCGACGAGCAAAAAGATGGGAAGGAACCCGAGGAACCACCACGTATCGTTAGGGTTCGTAGATTCCGCTGCTGCTAGGTAAAACTCCGAAGTGCTCATGGTGTCCTTTCGCCGAGTAATTTTTATCTTCGCTACAGAGCTTGATCACAATCACATCTCACTTGCCCTGTACATTTCCAAGATTAAGTCTGCGCCGCACCAGGCGCATCATCCCCCGATATGAAACGCCGCAGCAGGCGCATCATCCCCCGGTATGAAACGCCGCAGCACCACAAGAAGCAGGTTTTTACCCCAAGCCGTTTTTCCGGTGCCCCGCCATGACCAAGTTCGGGTTAACACCATCCAGGGTGAGGCTTCCCGGGATATCCGCACATAAGTAAAACGAGAAAACGGTAACTCCTAGCGTGAGCCAGAAGCTACCGAGGTATCGCCGAGCCATAAATTATGACGTTGGCGGAGACGGCGGGATTTGAACCCGCGGAGGTATTACCTCGCCGGTTTTCAAGACCGGTGCATTCGGCCACTCTGCCACGTCTCCACGTTGTATATCGAAGGCACTCTTCTTGCCTACGAAGCAACTTAGTCAGTGTACTAAATAGATGGCCTGGTTTCCCAAAAATCCACCTGCAATGCTGAAATACAGCATTTTTCGTAGCGCAGGACACACCAGGTTCGTTAGATTGGGCCTATGACTACAGGAAAAATGAAGGCAATTGTCCAGACCGATCCCCATGAGCGCCGGTCCCTAGAACTCCAAGAGGTCGCGGTTCCCCAGCTCCAGCCGGGCGAGGTGCTGGTCAAGGTGCAGGCGGCAGGCGTTAACCGCGGCGATATTCTGCAGACGATGGGAGCTTATCCGCCACCTCCGGGGGCGTCGGAAATCTTGGGCTTGGAAGCAGCAGGCACCATCGTGGATGCCGGGGATACCGACTGGGAGGTAGGCACCGAGGTAGGCTGCCTGCTCGCTGGTGGCGGCTATGCCGAATACGTTGCGGTTGCGCAGGGGCAGCTACTTCCCGTACCCAAAGGGTTTAGCATTGCAGAAACCGCAGCGGTAGTCGAGGTCGGATGCACCGTGTGGTCCAGCCTAGGCATCGAGGCGGGCCTGCGCGAAGGCCAGCGTGTACTCATCCATGGTGGAGGCGGTGGCATTGGTACTTTTGCCATCCAGGTAGCCAAGGCGCTAGGAGCAGAAGTGGCGGTAACGGCCGGTTCGCAAGAGAAATTGGATCGCTGCCGCGAGCTGGGCGCCGACATCCTCATCAACTATAAGGAGCAGGACTTCTTAGATGAGTTAAAGGGAAGCTGCGATGTTATTTTGGACATCATCGGTGCAAAGTACCTAGAAAAGAATATGAAGTGCCTAGCCAAGGATGGCAAGCTCATCATTATCGGCATGCAGGGCGGCACCAAAGCGGAAATCAATCTAGGAGCCATGCTGCCCAAGCGCCTGACTATCCAAGGGACGACGCTGCGCGCCCGCGATCTAGAAGACAAAGCGCAGATTGTGGCGGGCACAGTAGAAAATGTCTGGCCCATGTTGGAGGACGGCCGAGTAAAGCATGCGTTGCACGCCACTTACCCGCTTGCCGACGCCGCCCGCGCCCACGCTGCACTCGACAGCGGTGAAGTCACCGGCACCCTGGTGCTTACCGCTTAAGCCAGTGAGGCTACAACACGGGTGAGGTGTTCGACGTCGTGATAAGTGTTGAAGGGGCCAAGCGAAACGGTAACGGCGCCGCCGATTTCCTCCACGCCCATCTCCGTAAGCAACGGGGTCTGTGGGGCAAGCGTGGTGACTAATCCATTATCAAAGAGGCGCTTGTACACGGTCTCCGCCGGAACGCCCTTCACAGCAAAGGTAAGGCGCGGCAGGCGATCATCGGATGCGCCTGCGGCCGCCTCTCCTGTCACTCCGAGGATGTGCACGGCAGGCAAGGTGCTCAAGAAGGAATAAAGGTCCCCGCGCAGGTCCTCGAGGTAGGCGCTAAGCGCATCCATAGAGGTGCGCAGGCGCTTGCGGCGGGAGCCATTCTCCCCACCGGCGAGGGCGGCAAGATGGTCCACGAGTGGTCCGACACCGCCGGCCAGGCCAGAGGAAATTGGCGTTTCCAGCTTGCGAGCGCCCTTGCTGGCATGCACCGGATCAAGGGCATCGAGGCGGCGGAACATACGGGTATCGCGGAATACCAAGGCCGCTAGCTGCGGGCCGCCCAGCAGACCAAGGTCGAGACCCAAGATATCGGCACCGAGCTCATCGAAGTTGATGGGGCGGTAGGGGGCGATCGCAGAGACGTCGAGAAGCGTCCAGGCGCGAGAGCGTTCATGCACGGTGTCTATGATCTCAGCCGTCGGGGAGACCGTACCCAAAAGCTCGTGGGCGGCAGAGAAAGCGACAAGTCGCGTGGAGCCGTCGACAAGCTCGGCGAATTGGAACCCCGGCAACTCACCCGTGCCTAAGTCTGGCTGGGCCCAGCGGGTTTCTGCTTTGACCTCAGAAAATGCTGAATACAGGGAAGGCGGGTCCAGCTTTGAGAGCACTAGTGAGGAATTGCTGCGTAAAAGCGGGCGCGCCGCATGCGCCAAGGACTGGTAAAGAACCGGCAGGGAGGGACCGAGCACCACGCGGTCTGCTTTGGAACCGGTCAGATCCGCTACGGCCATGCGCGCAGCGGTGTAATTCCCATCTCCTTCCAAGCGCCCCGGCGCGGGTGTGGCAGAGTGGGCGCCACCCGGCCCTTCCTGGGGCGCCACCGCGGTAGACATACGGAAAGAGCGGGCCACGCCGGAGGCTACTCGCTCAGAAATCTGGGGAACCGCGTGCGCGTTAAGGTAGGTCCAACCATCAGATAGCCCGGTATATAAACCGCGCACACTGAATACGTCATAGTGCGCCGAAGCTCCTGCTGGCATTTCGGTCCCTTCTTTTTCGCGCTAGGCATCGCCACTCAGTGGCGGTCGATTCCCTACTGTATACGCGTTTGGCCCAAGTTTCCCAAATCTGGATTTTCGCTGAATACGGCCGTTTTCGCAGGCTAGCGGCGTGTAGTTCCCGTTTGCCCAGCCCGCGCGCTAGGGTGTTGAGCGTGCAAGATAACAATCAACTGCGCGCTGATATCGCCCGCATGACCTCCCAGCCAGACGGCGAGGCCACCCCAGCGTCCCAGTCCGAGACCCTCAAGGCCGCCTTCGCGGACCTTGCGCAGGGTGCACAGCAGCGCGAGCTGTGGTTCAAACTGGGTATTCAAGATATTAAGCAGCGCTACCGCCGCTCTGTCCTGGGCCCGTTTTGGATCACCATCGCCACCGGCGTGATGGCCCTCGCCTTGGGCCTTTTGTACTCCATGCTCTTCCAGATTCCCGTCGCGGAATTCCTCCCCCACGTCACCGTGGGCCTTATTATGTGGACCTTCATTTCGGGCTGTATCAAGGAAGGCTCCACCGTCTTCATTGATAATGAGGGCTTGATTAAACAGCTTCCCGCCCCTCTTTCGGTGCACGTCTACCGCCTGGTGTGGCGCCAAACCTTATTTTTGGGCCATAACCTCATCATCTGGCTGTTGCTTATCCTCATCTTCCCGCGCAGTCTGGGTTGGGAGTTCTTCCTCTTTATCCCAGGCTTGGCGTTGTTGTTGGTCAACGGCGTGTGGGTCACGATGTTCTTTGGCATCATTGCCACCCGCTTCCGTGACGTAGCCCCGCTGCTGGAGGCTTTAACCCAGCTCTTGTTCTACGTCACCCCGATTGTGTGGATGACCAATACTCTGAAGGATCAAGGCGGTGCTGTGGCCGGGCGAGCCCGCATCGCGGAGATTAACCCGCTCTATCACTACCTAGAAATCGTCCGCGCACCCATGATCGGTGAGCCGGTAGCCGCCTACCACTGGTGGATCGTTATCGGCTGCACCGTGCTCGGCCTGCTCATCGCCGGCTTGGTCATGCGCAAGTGGCGCTTCCGCGTCAGCTACTGGGTTTAAGCCCACGCCCTGCACTTCCTGAGATTCCTCGAAAGGATACAGACTGATGGTCTCGATTGATACGTATAACGCGTGCGTGGACTTTCCCATCTTTGATGCCAAATCTCGCTCACTGAAGAAGGCCATGCTCTCTTCTGCCGGTGGCGCCATTGGAAAAAATGCCCAAAACACCGTCGTGGTGGAAGCCCTGAAGGACATTAACCTGCACCTGCGCGAAGGCGATCGCGTGGGTTTGGTGGGCCATAACGGCGCCGGCAAATCCACCTTGCTGCGCCTCTTGTCTGGGATCTATGAGCCCACCCGCGGTTCTGCCGATGTGCGCGGCCGAGTGGCCCCCGTTTTTGATTTGGGCGTAGGCATGGACCCGGAAGTTTCTGGCTACGACAACATCATTATCCGCGGCCTGTTTTTGGGCCAGTCCATCAAGCAGATGAAAAAGAAGATGGATGAGATTGCGGAGTTTTCTGAGCTCGGCGATTATCTCTCCATGCCGCTGCGCACCTATTCCACCGGTATGCGAGTGCGCTTGGCACTCGGCGTGGTGACCTCCATTGAGCCGGAAATCCTGTTGTTGGATGAGGGCATTGGTGCAGTCGACGCCGCCTTCATGGCCAAGGCACGCGTACGCCTGCAGGAGCTGGTGAAGCGCTCCGGCATCCTGGTCTTTGCCTCCCACTCCAATGACTTTTTGGCCCAGCTATGCAATACCGCCTTGTGGATCGACCACGGTGAGATCCGCTCGGTAGGCGAGGTTTCCGAGGTCGTCGGTGAGTACGAAGGACCTGAGGTGGGCGACTACGTCCGCGACCTGCGCGAGCGTTTTGAAAATGAGGACACCAGCGGCAACTAGCTGAGCATATGCAGCAGCGGGTCCCCCACACCCGTCACGTCCACCTGCACCCCTTCCGGCCGGTGATAGTCCACAGCGCTCAGGCGCGCACTGACCACCGGCCGGTTAATTTTTCCTGGGCCCGCAGGCTCTTCCTTTTCCTCGGTGCTAACGCGGTAGCCCAACTTTTCACTCACCCGAGCTGAGGCGCGGTTGGTTTTTACCCAACTGGTGCACAGCGAACCCGCATCGAGGTGCAAGAAGGAAAACGCCGCCATCGCCTGCCGGATAAGCGTGCCATAGCCTTGGCCTTGAAAGCGGTGCAGCACCCATGATGCAGTTTCTATTTCCCGTGCGGCCGCAAAATTTTCTGCCGCCAGGTCCACCACGCCTACTAATTCTTGGGTTTCTACCTGGCGAGCGATGAAATCCAAGGTCCACTTCTGGGGACACAGCGTCGCTCGGTGCTCCCACCGGTGTTGTGCCATGGCGGCGGGGGTATTCGTCTTCTCATCAAAAAGCCAGGGAAATGCATGTTCTGGAATGTCGTCGCCATAAATATCTTCCGCACACACCTGAGCTACCTGTGCGATGTCCTCATCGCGCATGACACGCAGGTCAACTCCGCGGCCCGTATCATCGCAGACCCGAATGGTCACCGCAAAAGGCGGCCAGAAGTTTTCCATAGGCTTCACAGTATCCGCAAAGCGGCGCCTATATCCACTTTTCGCTCCACCAATGCGGAGTGTTTCTGCGCTGGTCCCCCGCCCCGGTGGCAAGATGGAACCCATGACTGCCACCCTGACTTCTACCGGTTCTACCGCCGCCGTCATTGTTACTCATCAGCGCGCCGAACTGCTGCGGGCATCGCTCGAACAGGTGGTACACCAAACCCACCCCGTGCAGTGGGTGATCGTGGTGGATAATGGTGCGGAAAATGCAGTGCGTGAACTTGTCGAGTCCATGGCGGGCGACCGCGGCGTCTACGTGCCTTCGGAGACCAACCTGGGCGGAGCTGGCGGCTTTGCGCTAGGCTTTCTCACCGCCCTTTCTTTGGGCGCGGATGCCGTGTGGTGTGCCGATGACGATGGCCGCCCCGCCGATCACACGGTCCTTGCGGAGCTGTATCGGGTAGCCGAGGCCAACCGTTTGCATGAGGTCTCGCCAGCGGTATGCAATATCAACGATCCCGACCAGCTCGCCTTCCCCCTGCGCCAAGGCCTGGTGTGGCGCCGGCGAATGGATGAGCTGGAGGGCGATTTCCTGCCTGGCATTGCATCGCTATTTAACGGCGCGCTGATTTCCGCAGCGGCCATGGAAATCATTGGTGTGCCGGACTACCGGCTCTTCATCCGCGGCGATGAGGTGGAATACCACCGCCGGCTGGTCAATTCCGGGCTCTCTTTCGGCACGGCTCTGACCACGAGCTACCTGCACCCAGATGGATCGGATGAGTTTAAGCCCATTTTGGGCGGCAAGATGCACGCCCAGTTCCCAGAGGGTGAGTTCAAGCGGTTTTTCACTTACCGCAATCGCGGCTATTTATTGTGGCAGCGCGGCATGCGCAAGCTACTACCACAGGAATTCGCCCGCTTTGGTTGGTTCTTCCTGGTCCAGCGCCACGATCCGGCCGGCTTTCTCGAATGGCTCAAGCTTCACAACCGCGGGCGCAGGGAAGATTTCCGGCGCCCTAGCTAGGCCGAAGCCGAACTGCAGGGGCTGGGCAGGGGGGCATCGATAAGCGCGGCACATACCCGCCACCACCGAGAGCTTGACACCCCGCGCGCAGATTGGTCGGGCTCGATTCCCGTGGTGAGGTTATTTTTCTTTAAAAATGAAGGCCCTCTGAATGGCAAAATTGGTCACTGTGGCCACGCCCTGGGCGATGACAAAGGCGATGGTGTCTTTAAGCACGCCTTCTAAGCCAAGGGATAAAAGCGGCTCATTGAGCACCCAGTATAGGAAGTTTTGAACCGCGAAAGTGGAGGCGTACAAGATCCCGACGGTGACAGCCGTACGGCCGGAGACCTTGGCCCCAAAGGTCCACCGCGCATTAGCCAGGTAGGCGGCAATGGTGCCAAAGACCCAACCGATGGCCTTGGCGGCGGAACGGTGCAGTCCCAAGTACGTCAATAAAAGCGTCAGGCCATAATCAATGGCGGCGGCACCTACACCCACGGAAATAAATCGCACCAGTTGGGTGTGCAGCGAGGTGGACGAAGGTTTTACTTCTACGGCGTCATCAGCGGAGTTAGTCACGAGTGAGTAGCCTACCCGCGCAAGAGCGCTCGGTACATGTCCAACCGATCCACCGGCGCGGCGGATTCGGCACCATAGGCGCCTATCCCAGCCAATTGCTGCAACGATGCCGCACATAACTCCCGCACTTCAGCCCCGGTCAGCGCCGAGCCATCGTCATTGACCCAGCCGAGGGCATCCATGGTGGTCTCCACGACGGAATCGGTCAGCTCCGCGCCGCCCATGCACGATAGAGCTAGCGCCATGGACCAAAAGGCGTCTTTTCCTTCATGGGTAACCTCGCGCGGCAGGCTGGCGAGCACGCGGGCAGTTTGCGGTGACAATTCGGTACCCCTGCCCAGGTCCATCGCCTGCAGCAGCGGAACAAAGTCATAGAGCTTGGTGCGCTCAATCAAATCACGCACAGGGGACGCTACCGCGGAAAGGACCTCATCGGTGACTTCTTGCCCGGTCAATTCCCGGTTGACGCTGGTTAATTCAAAGGGTGCAAAGAGCGAGCCCGAACCTCCCACGCATAGCGCTTCCGGGGTGCCATTATCGCGCGGATAAATTTCAGCTACCACCAGCTCGAAGTCCCATAGCCCCCAGGCGAAGTCGATTTGATCGCCTTCGCGCCAGAGGAATTCGGAGGCCTGACGTTCCGGATCGATGCGCGGGCCACGCGCCTCGGTGTGTTCATAAAAGTGCCAGGGGGATTCCTCCTCCGGCAGGCCAAAGCAAATGCGCAGCACACGGTGCAACTCGGTGAAGGTCAGGGCATCGCTAAAGCCAATCTGGCGGTGCACCTCGCCATCGGCGCGGATATTCGCGGCTTGGCAAATGATTGTTAGGGGCTCGCGTTTGAGGGATACCACGCTATTGGCGCGTTTGGCCCGCGCCTGTGCGATATCGGTGACCCCTGCGTTCATGAGCCCCACCATACGCAAGTTTTAGGCTGCTAGTTTTGCGATATCGCGCGCTTCCAACTCACTAATTAGGAACGTCAGTGCCGCACCAACGGCGCCCAACAGGGTCCAGGGCCGCTTGGCACCGCGCTTGCGCAGGAACTTTACCATTCGGCGGGAAATTGCAACGTTCATCCAGCCGCCCAGGATGAGCAGCAGCACCACTGCGGCAAAAATGGCCCAGAGCTTGAGTCCCTGATCGGATGCATCCTGCGGGGAGCGCGGCTCATCACCATCCTGTTCCGCGTGCGCGTTGGTATAGGCCACCAGGGCACCAAAACCAAAGAAAGACAAGGTATAGGCAGTAATCAAACCGCCTTTGGATGTGATCCAATCCGGATAAGAGGTCGCGATACCCACAGCAGCGGCTTGGGTAATGCGGCCCGCCAGGGTGTCATCGAGGGCGTAGTTGTCTTGGCGCTGATCTTGCGTCTCGTGGTTGTTGGTCATAGCGACCACTTTAAGCGGCGGTAAGCTAATGCGCATGTACTCGGATAAGACAGAGCACATGACGCCAGCGCAGCAGGCGGCTCAGGATGTGCGTGCGGAAGACGATAAGCGCAACGGCCACTTCGAGGCCACGGAACACACCGATGTGCCGTTGAGTCCTTTCATGACTCGCCTGATGGCAGAGGAATTGCCCATGCTGGATTCCTCCTCACGCGCTCGTGTCTATGACCTTTTGCGGGAGTACGATGGCCCGATTATTGAGTCTCAGGAAGAACTGCCGGAGGAAATCCGCGCGCTTATGGATCTATAAACGGACACATTCGGACAGTACAAGCGTCCGTTTTGTTCTGAATATCACTCGCGTCACTCCGTCTACCCTCGTGTGAGCTAGGTAGGCTAGGGAGGCGACACAAATCCGTCGAGCAAAGAGTAAGAGATGGAATTACATACCACTGAAAAGTCCCTGCACGGCTGGGGCCGCACCGCCCCGACGACCGCCCATGTTCTCGCCACCGAAGACGTGGACGTGATCAAGAAGGCCGTGGCCCAGGTTGCAGAAGATAACTCGGATAAGCCCGCCCACCTGCGCCGTGGCGTCATTGCCCGCGGTATGGGCCGCTCCTACGGTGACCCCGCCCAAAATGGCGGCGGCTTGGTCATCGACATGCAAAAGCTCAATAAGATCCACTCCATCGACCCGGAGTCCGCTCTGGTGGACGTCGATGGTGGTGTCACCCTAGACCAGCTGATGAAGGCTGCCCTGCCTTATGGCCTGTGGGTTCCGGTTCTGCCGGGTACCCGCCAGGTCACCATCGGTGGCGCAATCGGCCCGGATATTCACGGCAAGAACCACCACTCCGCCGGCTCCTTTGGTGACCACGTGGTCTCCATGGAGCTGCTCGTGGCCGATGGCCGCGTGCTGCACCTGACCCCGGAAGGCTCCGAGGATGACCCCAGCGGCGACCTCTTCTGGGCCACCGTTGGCGGCATGGGCCTAACCGGCATCATCCTGCGCGCCACCATCCGCATGACCAAGACGGAAACCGCCTACTTCATCGCGGATACGGACCGCACCGATAACTTGGATGAAACCATCGCCTTCCACTCCGATGGTTCCGAGCACAACTACACTTATTCTTCCGCCTGGTTCGATGTCATTTCGCCAGAACCAAAGCTGGGTCGCTCCACCATTTCCCGCGGTTCGCTGGCCACCTTGGCACAGCTGGAAGAGCTAGCCCCGAAGCTGGCTAAGGATCCGTTGAAGTTCAATGCGCCGCAGCTGATGACGGTGCCGGACATCTTCCCGTCCTGGACCATGAATAAGCTTTCCCTCTCCGCTGTGGGCTTGGCCTACTACACCATGGGTGCACCGGCCAAGAACCAGGTCAAGAACCTGACGCAGTTCTACCAGCCGTTGGATCTCATCGGCGAGTGGAACCGCGGCTACGGTTCCAAGGGCTTCTTGCAGTACCAGTTCGTGGTACCGACCGAGGCCGTGGAGCCGTTCAAGGAGATCATCCGCGATATGCAACGCTCCGGCCACTACTCGGCCCTCAACGTGTTCAAGCTCTTCGGTGAAGGCAACCGCGCGCCGCTGTCCTATCCAATGCCGGGTTGGAACGTCTGCGTGGACTTCCCCATCCGTCCGGGCCTGGGCAAGTTCCTGGATGACTTGGACCGCCGCGTGATGGAATTCGGCGGCCGCCTCTACCTGGCCAAGGAATCCCGCACTTCCGCGGAGAACTTCCACAAGATGTACCCGGGCATGGAGGGCTGGCTGAAGACCCGCAACGAAATCGACCCGACCGGCGTCTTCGCCTCCGATATGTCCCGCCGCCTCGAGCTGCACTAATCACTGGAAATAACACCTTTAAGGAGATTTACTGACCATGCTTAATGCAGTAGGCCAAGCACAACACATCCTGCTTCTGGGCGGCACCTCTGAGATCGGCCTCGGCGTCGTCTCTGAATTCCTGCAGCGCGGACCCGCCAAGGTCACCCTGGCTGCCCGCCCGGAGTCCCCGCGCATCGCCCAGGCCAAGGCAGACCTGGAATCTCGCGGCGCTGACGTAGAGGTTCTAGACTTCGACGCCACTGACTTTGACTCCCACCCAGAGGTAATCAATAAGGCCTGGGCACGCGGCGATGTAGACGTGGCCATCGTTGCCTTCGGCACCCTGGGTGACCAGGAGGAGCTGTGGCAAAACCACGACAAGGCCGTCGCCTCCGCGCAGACCAACTACACCGCCCCGGTTTCCGTGGGCGTGCTTCTGGGCGAGAAGTTCAAGCACCAGGGCCACGGCACCATCGTCGCCATGTCCTCCGTGGCTGGCATGCGCGTGCGCCGTTCCAACTTTGTCTACGGTGCTTCCAAGGCAGGCGTGGACGGCTTCTACATCAACCTGGGCGAGGCCCTGCGCGGCACCGGCGCCAACGTGCTGGTTGTCCGCCCGGGCCAGGTGCGTACCAAGATGTCCGCCGAGGCTGGCGACGCCCCGTTGACCGTCAACGTCTCCGATGTTGCCGAAGCCACCGTGAAGGCCGTGCTCGATGGCAAGCAGTCCATCTTCGTGCACCCGCTGTTTGAATACGTTTCTTTGGCATTCAAGTTCATCCCGCAGGCCATTTTCCGCAAGCTGCCGTTCTAAATCACCGCGGTTTCTGCACTGGCGCCTGCCAGCCGCCTCGCCCCCGCTCCTCCGTCTCGCCGCACGCCCGCGGCGGGGAGGGGCGGGGGCGGTGGTGTATAAGGGGGCGCCGGAAAGCAAGTGTTTTCCTGCCCGCGCCAAATCTGGGTTGTGGCGCTTGGGTATGCGAAACTAATGGGCATGACAAGCACAGCTATACCCACCCAGTCAACGCCCGTGAGCGAAAATCCGCGCACCGAGGCCTACCGCGCCGATGCGCTGACTCATCGCGCGACCCTGCTGGGTATTGTGTTGACCGCCCTAGCCAGTGGTGTGGTCACGCTGCTGGGCTGGTTTGCCTTCAAGACGGTATCTCTGCCTTCTTTTAATACCTCCATGGTCACCCGCGCGCTGAGCACAGTGGGCGTGGTGGTCACGCTGGCTCTAGCCGGCGGACTGTGCGTGTGGTGGCTTTATGACCACTACAAGGATTCCTTTACTCGGCCGCGCTGGCGGGTCTGGCTGACCTACGCGGTCACCTACCTCTCCCCCGCGCTGCTGACCTTGGCTGCCGTGGGCCTGCCGCTGTCCGCCTCCCGTTTGTGGCTCGACGGCGTGCAGGTGGACCAGGCTTTCCGCACCCAGTTCCTCACCCGCTCGGTAGATGAGATGGGCTATGCGGATATGAACTATCAGGACATGCCGTCCTTTTACCCCATTGGCTGGTTCTGGCTGGGCGGCCGCTTGGGCGCGCTATTGGGCATTCCGGGATGGGAGGTCTACCAGCCCTGGGCGCTTATCTCCATCGCTGTAGCCGGCTGCATTTTGGTACCCCTCTGGCAGCGCCTCACCAGCTCCCTACCGGTCGCCACCGCCATCGCCCTAGTCACCACCGCGATTACGCTCACCATCGCGGCCGAGGAGCCCTACTCCGCGGTCATCGCCATGGGCCTGCCCACCGTCGCGGTGCTCAGCGCCCGCGCCTTCCGTGGCTCTTGGCTCTCCACCCTGGGTGTGACACTCTACCTGGGCATTTCCGCCACCTTCTACACGCTTTTCACCGGTGCGGCCGCGCTCACCGTGGTCAGCCTCATCGCGCTTTTTACCGCGCTATTTGAGCATACGTGGCGACCCATCGTGCGACTGGCGGTAATGGCGGCAGGCTCCATTGCCATTGCGCTCATCGCCTGGGGACCCTATGTATGGGCGGTCATGCACTCGCCAGTACCGCTGCAGACCACCGCGCAGCACTACCTGCCAGAGGAAGGCACCCAGATTCCAGTGCCATTTTTGTCCTTTAGCATTGTGGGCTTCCTCTGCCTTATGGGGCTGGTCTATATTGTCATTCGCCTCAAGGACGTAGAGGTGCGTGCGCTGGGCATCTCCCTCGTCGGCACCTACCTGTGGACCGTGGTGTCTATGGTGGCAACGCTGGCCGGCACCACGCTGCTGAGCTTCCGCCTCGAAATCATCGTGGTACTCCTTTTTGCTACCGCCGGTGTCCTAGCCTTAGCCGAGGTTCGCCTCTTGGGCGTACACCGCCTCTACCCGGCGCGCTTCTCCCACACCACCAATAAGCAAATCACCGCGGTCTTGGGCATTATCCTCGCCCTGGCCGGCGTCTTCTATGCGCAGCAGATTCCGGAGGCCAACGAGGACGCCATCGACCACGCTTATAGCGATACCGATGGCTATGGCGAGCGCGCCGACCGCTTCACTAGCGATTCTGCTCATTATTACCTGGATATCCACAACTTCATCCAGGACCAGGGCTATACGCCGGATGAGACGGTGGTACTCACGGATGAAAAGATTTTCCTGTCTTACTACCCATACTGGGGTTTTAACGCCTTTACCAGCCACTATGCCAATCCACTGGGTGAGTTCAGCACCCGCAATGAGCAGATTGAAACCTGGGCCAACGATTCCTGGGACATGAAGCCGGAGGAGTTCCGCAAGGCCCTGGATTCCGCTGCGTGGCGCAGCCCAGATGTCATGATCTTCCGCGGTGATTTAGAAAATAAGGACGATGGTTTCAAGCTGCATTTGGCAGAAGATATCTACCCCAATCAGCCGAATATTCGCTATCGCGCGGTCTTCTTCAACGCCGATGTCTTTGACAAGGGCTGGAAGCTAAAGCAGACCGGCCCCTTCGTAACAGCCGTTCGCACCAAGTAAGTTCACCCACACTTCCCGCCCGTGGCAGGGTGTGCCCGCGGGCGGAGAGGGTTATCTGACGTAGACTAATCGCCGTGTCAGATAGCCTCACTACGAATACCACCCAAGCGCGACCTGCTAGCTCCCGCTTCGCCGCCGCCCCCGCGGGCCTGCGGTGGACCGCGATCATTGCCGGACTGATTGGTTTCCTGTGTTTTGTAGCCACCCCGCTACTGCCGGTGACCCAAACTCAGTCCTCTTATGACTGGCCGCAGCATGATTCCGTGCAATCCATCAACGCGCCACTCATTTCCGTGGCGCCGGAGGATCTTCAGGCCACCATCCCTATCTCCGCAGTCGATGAGCTGCGTGAGGGACAGTCCATGGTCTACGGCACCGTCCCGCCGGAGTCCAAGAAAGCCTCCAACCGCGGCCTTTTTGTCCGCGCGAATGAGGAGGGCCTTTCCGTTGTCTCCTTGGATGAGGTTCTGCTTACCCTCAACTCCAAAGAGGTAGCCAAGCTCCCTAAGGACGCCAAGATTGAGATTTCTGCTACGGGCGATGGCACCAGCGTGCGCGTGGGGGATCATGAAAAGACCACCGAGGAGGATCTGCGCCCGCAGGTCACCGGTGTCTATACCGAAATAGACGATAAAGCGGACGTGCAGGCCCTGCTTGACGACGGCCTCAATGTGCACGTCGATATCAATTCCCGCTTCACCTCCTCCCCGACGTTGCTCAAGACCATCGCCATGTGGCTGGGCACCGCCATGGTGGTCGTATCCCTGTTCTGCCTATGGCGCATCGACCGCCTCGATGGCCGCCGCTTTGGCTTCATGCCTAAGACGTGGAAGAAGGTGCGCCCGCTCGATGGCGTGGTGACCGCCGTCTTGGGATTTTGGTATATCTTCGGCGCCAATACCTCCGATGATGGCTTCATCTTCTCCATGAGCCGCGTCTTCGATCACGCGACCTACATGGCCAACTACTACCGCTGGTACGGCGTGCCAGAGGCGCCCTTCGGCGCCCCCTATTATGACCTGGTTGCCGTTCTCTCCCAGATTTCCACCGCCTCGGTCTTCGTGCGCTTGCCCGGCCTGATTTCTGGGCTCATCATCTGGTTTATCCTCTCCCGCGAGATACTTCCGCGCTTTGGCCAGCTTGTCGACGGCCGCCGAGTCGCTCACTGGACCGCGGCGCTTATGTTCTTGGCCTTCTGGCTGCCCTATAACAACGGCACCCGCCCCGAGCCCATCGTGGCGCTTGGCGTGATGTTTACCTGGGCCTCCTTTGAGCGCGCCATCGCCACCCGCCGCCTGCTCCCGGCGGCCGTGGGCACCATCGCCGCAACCATCACGCTGGCCGCCGGCCCCACCGGCCTCTTTGCCGTGGGCGTTTTCCTGGTCAGCCTGCCGCACCTCTTCCGCGCCATGGCCGAGCGCGTGCCGTCCATGGGCGGTGGCGCCCTGGGCTGGCTCGCGCTCATTGCGCCATTCCTTAGCGCTGGCACCGCCATCATGGTTGCTGCCTTTGGTGACCAGACGCTATCGACCGTGCTGGAGTCCACCCGCGTGCGCTCCGAGGTCGGCCCCTCCCTGCCGTGGTACGCGGAGTACGCGCGCTACTCCACCCTCTTCCAGGAATCGGTGGATGGCTCGCTCACCCGCCGCTTCGCGGTCTTCACCATGCTCTTCTGCCTGGTGCTGATTGTGGCTGCCTTCATCAAGGACCGCCGTGTCGTCGGTGCTGCCGTTGGCCCGACCCAGCGCCTGCTCATTATCGTGGCGCTGTCCATGTTCTTCCTCATGTTCACCCCCACCAAGTGGACCCACCACTTTGGCATCTACGCCGGGGTGGCCGGTGTTATCGCCGCTCTCGGTGCCGTGGTGCTCTCCCAATTCGCGCTGCGCTCGCCGCGTGCTCGCACCTTCGCTATCGCTGCGGTGGTCTTCTTGCTGGCCATTTCCTTCGCCGGCTGGAACGCCTGGTGGTACGTTTCCTCCTTTGGCATCCCGTGGTGGGATCGTACGGTGCAATTCAAGGCCATCGAGGCCAATAAGGTGCTCCTCGCCATCGCGCTGGTCATCTTCGCCATCGGCATAGTGCAGTCCCTGCGCCATAGCTACCGCAAGTCCCAAGCAGAAGAGGCCGGCACCCTGGCGGAATTTGAGAAAAATGCCGCCGCTAAGGTTTCGCGCTCCGCCGGTATCATGTCCGCGCCCATCGCCTTGGCCTGTGCCATCGTGGTAGCGCTATCGTGTGCTTCCTTTGCCAAGGCCACCGTCTCGCAGGCGGATTCCTACTCCGTGGGCAAGGGAAACGTGGCCTCCCTGCGCGGCAATACCTGCGCTCTGGCGGATCAGACCATGGTGGAGACCAACACCAATGATTCCTTCCTGACCCCGGTCGAAGGCGACTTGGGCGATTCCCTGGTGGACCAGGACGAGACCCACAAGGGCTTCGAGCCAAACTTCATCCCTGAATCCATCGAGCCGGAAAACCAGAATTCCGCCTCCGTAGGTGCCATCGCGGATGGCTCCAGCGACTCCTCCTCCGATAGCGCGGAGACCGCTACCTCGGGTGCGGATACCGAATCCGGCGGTAGCAGCGATTCCGCTGATTCCCAGGAGACAAAGAATAATCAAAACAAAAAGGACAAAAAGTCCAAGGAAACTACCAATACCTCGGAGGGTGGAGTACGCGGCACTGAGGGTGTCAATGGCTCTACCATGCACCTGCCGTTCAACCTGGATTACACCAAGGTCCCGGTGCTCGGCTCCTATTCCAAGGCACAAGACTCCACCTCTGAGGTGACCACCAAGTGGTACAACCTGCCAGAGGCCAAGGACAATACTCCCGTGCTCGCCGTATCTGCAGCCGGCAATATCTACCACCACGACGTCAACGGGGTAGAGCAGGAAGGCATGAAGCTTAGCCTCGAATACGGCACCATCGATGGCTCCGGAAAGGTCACCAATACTGGCGAGGAAGAACTCTCCGCCGTCGGTGCCACGCCAAAGTGGCGCAACCTGCGCCTGCCGCTGGATAAGTTGCCAAAGGATGCCAACGTGGTGCGCCTGGTAGCAACGGATGACTCCACCGATGAGGATGACTGGCTGGCCTTTACTCCGCCGCGCGTGCCGGAGCTGGACACCATCAATAACCAGTTCTCCAAGGACACCCCGGCGCTCTTGGACTGGGCCGTAGCCCTACAGTTCCCGTGCCAGCGCACCTTTGACCACTTCGCCGGCGTCACGGAAATCCCGGAGTATCGCATCCTGCCGGATTCCTCGGCCCAGACCTCGCTGACGGACTTCCAGTCCTTCTCTGGTGGTGGTGCCATGTCCACCGCGGAGGCGGTCAACTACTCCTATGAGATCCCGAGCTACCTCAATAATGATTGGGCACGCGACTGGGGTGCCATCGAAAAGTACGAACTGCGTACCGATTCACAGGGCAATGCCCCAGTCCCAGCCGAGATTGATTATGAGGACATTACCCGTTCCGGACTGTGGAAAGACTCCGAGATGAAGATTCGCCCCGAGGGCGAGGAGTAACCTCCCCAGCGGCCGCGCCCCGATCCCGCTTCGGGGCGCGCAGGCGCCGCACGATCCAATCACCTACGAAAAAGAGCAATAGCGAAGCGCCAAAGAGCGGCGCGATGATTGAGTAGGCCACCACCCCCGCCAGCACGGCGGGGGGAATTTTTAGCTCGGGCAGGCTGCGGCGCGGCTTCTTCCACCACATCCACAGGCCCGCAATGCTCACCACGAGCAGGCCGAGGGCGAGCACCGCCAATGCAACCTGGCTATAGATTCCAAAAAGCGTACCCATGTGCAGCTGGATGAGCCACGAGGTTAGCTGTGCCGCAAGCGGCCAGTCGGCCGAATTGATGCGGTCGATGACCTCCCCGTTCGGAGTAACCGCCACGGCGTCGCTGCGTAACTTGAAGGCCGCACGAGCCTCCCGCACGCCCCACGCATCGCCGGGCTTTTCCGGTGGGGTCATTTCCAGCACTCCGGTCAAACCCTGGCTACGGGCGGTCGATTCTGCAGTTTGGGCTCCGGCGAGTTCTGCGGCACCGTGGTGTCCCGTATGCCCGGCGTGACCCGCGTGCCCAGCGTGCCCCGCGTGCCCGGCGTGGTTGGCATGCTCCCCCGCCCCAGTACTAGCCCCCGCTTCTGCAACGGAGGTCGCCACGGACGGTTCCTTCCAATTAAGTTCCTCGCGCACCTTGCCAATACTTGTGCCCGCTACCAGCGACCATGTCAGGCCGGTAACGGTAAGAAAGAGGAAGCCCGGCAACAACCAGACACCCACGCGGGCGTGCAGCGCCAGTACCGTGGAGCGCTTCTTCTTATTCCTTTGTTTGCGCTTGAGCCACAGGTAGAGACCGAGGATGCTCAGCGCGCCGAGCCACGAGGCCGCAAGTTCGGCATAGAGACGGCCAGGCTCGCCCAGCCATAGGGTGCGGTGGCCATTAGAGGCCCACGTACGGAAAGGCAGCGCCCGCGAGCCGCCATATTGTTGTAGTTCGCCAGTGATGTGCAGGTCCACCGGGTCTACAAAGACAGCGTGGGTATAGCTGGAATTGGGGGCGGTGGGGTCGTCGAAAAGCACGCGGGTGGTCTCTTGCGGGTCTTCGGAAGGCTCAACCCGAACCACCGTCCCATCCGGGTGCTGGCGCTGGGCGGCGGCAATCTGTTCATCAAGGCTGCGCGGGCTGCCTTGCGCGGTGGCTGTCACCTCATCGTGGTAAATCCACGGTTCAAAGGTGGGCGCCAAGGCATAGAGAAACCCGCTTAACGCTGCGACGATGAGAAAGGGCGCAATGATTACGCCGGCGAATTTATGCAGGCGCGATAGCGCGCCATGAGTGGATATGGTCATGCGGAACTAGTCGCGATCCTATTGAAACTAGTTCCCTTTTAGCATGGAACCTCCAGGCAATTGTTATTTTTCTAGCTCTCCTGCCAGGAACGCGGCCGCATCCCGCACGCGCTGACGGGCAACCGCCGGGGTAGACACGCGGTGGGTAGAGACATAATCGCGCGCCACGGCGCTGGGCACAGAAACACGCGCAGCAATCTCATCCTCGGTCGCGGTCTGGACGAAAATATCCGGGCAGAGCTTAGAAAGGTCCGCCGGAATTGCATAGCCGGCACGGAGATCCTCCGGCAGATTTTCCAGGGCGCCAAAATCGGGGAAGGTGAGCAGGAGGGCGTCGGCAGGCGCAAGCGCCGCTAGTGCCCCGCCTGAGGAATATCCCCAGGTGGTGACGTTGGAAGCACCCTGCTTGCGGGCATAGTCGATGGCGTGCTGTACGGCAGTGACCATCTCCGCCACGGTGTGTTCGGGTGCAAGCGGATAGTCCACATCGATGATGGTGGTGCCAGATAGTTGCGCGGCGGCTGCTACCTCAGGGCGCCATTGCATCTCTAGTGCTTGGCCAGCACCGCGCCACCAGCCGCCGGAATGGAGCGACACCGCCCAGCGGCCGGTGGGCTTTGTGGGCCGAAAAATGGTTCCCACCTCAGATTCTTCCACGCTGATGCCCTCCGTATAGGCGGTTCCCGGCAGCGCATGGTCCACCGCAGTGCCGAGCACCATCATTGCCGCGTGTGTAATCCGGTCCGGCAAGAGCGCGCAATATTGATCCGCCTCGGGGGAGCCGCCCCCAGCCCACGGTGGGCGGAAATCCGGGGTGTCATAGTGGGCGTCGATATAGGCAACGAGTTGCTCGAGCTGTTCCTTGTCCTCCATCTGGCGGTCTTGGCCGCCGATGTGCCACTCTTGGCCGGGCTCCAGCGGGCGGTGCGGGTCCTGGTTAGCATCTGCGTTAGTCATGCCACCGAGCCTACGCGCACCGCCTACCGGCTAAAAGGGCTACCAAATGGTGACGCGATCCTCTGGCGCAATGTACATGGCAGAATCCTCCGCTACGTCAAAGGCTTCGTAAAACTCCGCAATATTGGCAGCGATGAGGTTGCAGCGGAACTCCGCCGGCGAGTGCGGGTCAATGGCCAGGTACTGGGTGGCCATCTCCGGGCGGATGGCGGTGCGCCATACGCGGGCCCAGGACAGGAAGAAGCGCTGCAGTCCGTTGTAGGTATGCTCGGCCAGTTCCGGCTCGGCGCCGTCTACCTCGAACTTTTCCTCCTTGCCCTGCAGATCAATGCCCTTATCGGCGCAGTAGTTCTTAAAAGCCACTACGGCGATGCCCAGGCCGCCGAGGTCACCGATATTCTCACCCAGGGTAAAGCTGCCGTTGACTCCGGTGGAGTCGATGCCGGCCTCCTTGAGCACCGTCGGTACCTGGCCATTGAACTGCTCCACCAGCTTCGCGGTGAGCTTTTCAAAGGCGGCGCGATCCTCATCGGACCACCAGGAGTTCAGGTTGCCCTGACCATCAAACTGCGAGCCTTGGTCATCAAAACCGTGTCCAATCTCGTGGCCGATGACGGCGCCGATGGCACCAAAGTTTTCTGCGGCATCGGCCTCTGGGTTATAGAACGGCGGGCGCAGGATGGCGGCCGGGAAGGTGATGTCATTGACCACCGGGTTATAAAAGGCGTTGACCGTTTGCGGGGTGGTCACCCACTCATCGCGATCTGCCGGCTTGCCAATCTTGGCCAGCTCAAAGTCGTGAGAAAAGGCGGAACCGGCGCGGGCATTGGCCAGCAGGTCCGCGCCCTTGCCGGAGACCTCGAGCCCGGAGTAATCGCGCCAAGAATCCGGGAAGCCAATCTTGGCCTTGAACTGGGAGAGCTTTTCCAGCGCGCGCTCGCGGGTGGCCGGGGTCATCCACTCCAGCTGGGAGATGCGCTCACGGTAGGCGGCGATGAGGTAGTCCACCAGCTCATCCATCTCTTGCTTGGAGGAGTCCGGGAAGTGCTCATCCACGAATACCTGTCCAATCTCTTCGCCCACGAGGGACTCAGCCAGGCCTACCGCGCGCTTCCAGCGGTCGCGTTGCTGGGTAGCGCCGGAGAGCTTGGTGCCGTAGAACTCGAAGTTCTTCGCGCCTACTTCCTCGGGCAGCATGGCTGCGCGGGAACGCAGGATGTGCCAGGTGGCCCATAGCTGCCAATCGGCCATGCGATTGGAGGTAAAGAGGCCCTCGAAGTGCTCGAGGTAGGACGGCATCATATTGACCACGCGGTGCTCCGGCAGGTTGCCGCCGGAGAGCACGGCCCGCGCCATGGCGGGCAGCTCACCAAACTCACACGGGTTATAGGTCTTGACCGCATCGCGGGTAGAGACCACATCCCAATGGCCAGCGGCAAGTTCCTTTTCCAGGCCCACGATGCGCTGGGCGGCTACCTCGGCGCCCAGGCCGAAAAGGCGGGCTGGGTCGAGGAACTCCAGCATCTCTGCCACATGCTTTTCATAGGCGGCCAGCGTTTCGGCGTGGGCTTCCTCGCGGTAATAAGCCTCATCCGGCAGGCCCAGGCCGGATTGAATGACATAGGCAATGGCGTCCTCGGAACCAGAGTCCTTGGATACCCAAAAGGTCACCGGGGAGCCGACACCGGTGCGCTCGAGTTCACCCAGGCGTTGCGCTAATTCCTCTGGGTCGGCCGCGCTCAGGCGGTCCAGATCCGCATCCAATGGAGCCATGCCGGCCGCATTAACCCCTTCGGTATCCATAAAGGAGGCATAGAGCTTGCCCGGTCGGCCATTGTCCTTTTGCACGATATCGTGGACGAGTTCTTCGGCCTCGTCGCGCAGCGCGTGAAAGGTGCCGTCCACGCCGCGATCATCGGGAATAACGTGGCTTTCCAGCCAGGGTCCATTGACTAGTTGATAAAGATCTTTCATGCTTGCCACTCTAGGGCAAAGCGACAAGATAAGGTGTGGTCCATGAATTTTTATCGCTTTCCTCCAGCGCAGCCGCGGCGCCTTTTCTGCGCTGTCTTTGCGTTCGTGGCGGTGGTTCTTGCCCTGCCCATGATCGTGCAGGCGGCGCTGGGGGATTCTTCCGCAGACGTCGAGCAGGTCACCCTAGCTGAGCCCAGCCAGGACTGGGAGATTGACGTTCCCGATCTTTACTGCGAGCGCGACTATGAATCCCTCGCCAGCATCGGCTGGAACTGCGGCGATGTCAGCGTACAAGCCACCCTTACTGAGGATGCCAAAGACGATGCCACCACCTTGCGCCGCATGGTCCGCGCTCTAGCCATGGCGCCTTTGCCTGCCGATGCCCCTACCTTCGACGGCACCAACGGAGCGCTCCTGCTTGCCGACGCCCCCTCCTCCACCGCTGCCCTCTCCCTCGACGGCACCGGCGAGGACGAAAACAAGGATTGGGTGGTTACCGTGACCGGCAAGGGTGAGCAGGCCCGCGCCACCGCCTCTCGCATTTGGCATGCCTTCGGCCAAGAGGATCTGCCCGCCGATGCCGATGCAAAATTCGCTAACTTCTCCGGGGAGTTGATGTTCTAGATGTCTAAGCTCTTTCGCACCACGCTGTGGATCTTATCCGGCATTGGACTCATCGCCTTCTTTTTCCAGACGCTAAGCACATTTTTGATTTCTCCCCTGATGGGCCTGCTCAGCCTGCTCATCGCCGCCATACTCGTGGCGCTGGTCATCTACCTGCTGCAGCGCAGCCCCATGTGGGCCCGCCCGGCGCGCCTATGGGCCACGCTGGCTTTCCTTTGGGGCGGCGGAGTAGCCGTTGCCTTGGCGCTTATCAGCGCTGGGCCGGTCATGCAGCTCGCCATTGGCTCCGGCTGGGTCGACGCCATGATGTCGTGGAGCGGTGCCTATCCGGAAGAAATTTCTAAGGCCACTGGCGTCATCTTCGTGCTCATGTCCTTCCGCCAGCTCAACCGCCCGTGGCACGGCTGGATGGTGGGCGCAGTGGTGGGCCTTGGCTTCGAGGCCTGCGAAAATATCCTCTACGGCGCCATGGGCGCCACCATGCATCCTGATAGCGATATCCAGGGGCTTTTTGAAATGTGGGGGCTGCGCCTTTTCGCCGGCCCTGGCCTGCATGTATTGCTCACCGCGCTGGCCGGCTGGGGCATCGGTTGGGCACTCTATGCCGCCGCCAAGCCCTGGTGGTGGCGCATCGGCGTCTTCCTCGGCGCCCTAGCCGCCTCCTTCACACTGCACTTTTGCTGGAATTACCTGCACGATTCCGAGGTGGCCTCGATCATCCAAGCCGTTGTCGTGGCGCTTATTCTTTACCCGCTGAGCATCTGGCTGGTACTGCGCGGTAATAAGCTCGCCAAGGCTGACGAGAGCTACAGCCACAGCACCGCCGAAGATGCCCTAGCCTTCGTGCACTAAAGCCACCGACCACTCTGTAAAGCAAGCACGTTTCGCTCTTTTCACACCCCGTGAGAGACGAAACGTGCTTGTTTTGTCAGTGCTACGCACCAGCTTCTACCAGCAGTACTCCCCCGACAATCAGAACCACGCCGAGGGATTTTAGCCGGGTGAATGACTCCTTAAACAGGAGGTATGAGGCGACGGCGGTAAGCGCGACACCAGTGGCAGCCCAGATGCCATAGGCCACGCCCAGATCCATGCCGGCCTTGAGCACGAGCGCCAAGAACCCATAGGCGCTGACATAACACAGGGCGACGAGCACAACCCAGAAGCGACGGCCGGTCACCGCGGACATGCGCAGGCACAGCGTGCCGGTAACCTCGATGACGGTGGCGAGGAAAAGAAGGAACCAGATCATTGCGGAGCCACCTCCACCGTGTGGTCTTGTTCCTCGTCTGGTTTCGCACCCATTTCCACGCAGAATACGCCGACCATAATGAGCGCGATGCCGGCGAGCTTTACCGCGCCGAGCGGCTCGCCAAATAGCGCGGCGGACAGCAACGCGGTAGAAATGACCCCGCCGGATGCCCAGAGGCCGTAGGCCACGCCCACATTGACACCTTCTTGCATCACGCGGTGCAGGAGCACGAAGGCGAGGATGAAACAAAGAGCGGCCACACCGTAGATCCAGAAATGGTCTACGGCGTATTTCAGCGCGATGGTACCCACGACTTCGCTCGCAATCGCGAGAAAAAGGATGACCCAGGCCCTCACTCCATCAACTCCTGTAATTCGCGGGCGTCGATTCCGTGCTCGTGCATTTTAATGCGGCCGCCAGCGTGGGCGATGGCCTCCCGGTCCCAGTAGTCCGCCGCGCGGACGGGATCATGAGAGGTGCCATCGGCGCGGACCACGCGCCACCAGACGGTACCGGCACCGTGGCGTTTTAACACGGTACCGACATTGCGGGCGCCGCACCCGGCGACCTTGGCCACCTCACCATAAGAGGTAACGTTGCCGGGCGGAATCACGGCCACGACTGCTAATACGCGCTTGACCAGTGGCGACTCACTCATCGCGATTACTGCGGGTCAAGGCCCAACACATCATCCGCTTCGGTTGGCTCCTCTTCAGGGGCGTCTTCGACCTCGGTGAAGGTGATGGTCGCACCGGTGGAATCGGCCAAGAGGCACATGCGGCCAAAGGGCGAATCCCATGGTTCGCGGATGACCTCGCCGCCTAGTTCCACGGCCTTCTTCGCAGCGGCGTCGATATCGCGCACGCCCAAGTAGGTCTGCCAGAAGCTCGGCACCTGCGGCGGGAACTGGCCCTCGGCGTTCCACAGGCCAGCAAAGGGCGCGCCGTCTTCTTCCGCCGTGGCATAGATAAAGTTCTCATCCTCGGACTGCATGGCGCGAATTTCCCAGTTGAAAAGCTCTCCATAAAAGTCCATGGCGCGCTGGAAACCCGAGGTTGCGGTGAGCTCGTGCCATACCGGGGTGCCGGGTTCGCCGGCGGCGACGAAGTGCTCTGGGCCGGCGGGCTGGATAAGGCCGAACATGCCACCGGCGGCGTCGGCAAGCAAAGCCATGTGCCCTAGCTGCACTTGCTGCGGCTCCACCAGGATGCGTCCGCCTAGGCTCTCGGCGCGCTGGCAATCACCAGCGATGTCCTTGGAGAGGAAGTAGGTCACCCAAGTATCCGGCATGGGTGCTTCTTCCGGTTGCGGGATAAGTCCGGCGATGGGCAGGCCCTGTAAGCGCGCCATCTGATAGGGCTTTTCCTCCGCGGACTCGGCGGAAATCTCCCACCCCAGCACCTGCTCATAGAAACGCGCGGACTTGCGCGGATCCGAGGTGGTCAGGTCAATCCAGTAGGGCATGCCCACTTCAGCTTCGAATGCTGGCATCTACATATTCCTCCACTTTTCCGGATCAAAGTCATCGTCGGCCGTGGCCTCATCAAAGTAATCATCGTCATCGTCCGGCTCGCCTACCCGCGCGCAGGCATCCTCGATGCACACTTCGTCACCCGGGTGGAGCGTGGCACCCCGGCGCGTTTCGGGCTCGCCATTGACCGTAACCACGCCTGCAGCGATGAGTTCCTTGGCCTCGCCGCCGGTAGCCACCAAGCTGGCCAGCTTGATGAACTGCCCCAATTTGATGGAATCGCCGTTGATAGGAATGTCTAGCATGCCGCCCAGCTTACCCAGCCCGCGCGCGGCGCTTACTACGGGTGGGCGATATGGAAGAAATCCAGCACCGTATCGGTGGTCCATTCTGCCTTAACTAGGCCGGAATGATCCGTGGCCCCACCATTCCACGTGTGCGTGCCGCCGTGGATGGTGTACTGCTCGGTGCGCGCATCACATACCCGCCAGGTAAAGTGCTCCACTGCCTCTTTCCGACGCCGCTTTGGAAACGGATTGCACCCATTCTCTTTCGCAATCCCGCGCAGCGATTGTTTGACCGAGTGGTAGTGCGCTCCGTGTTGGCGCCCACCGCCATATTTCATCAGCGCGTCCTTAGTGCCGTGGATATCTAGGTAATCGGTGGGCTCGCTGGCGCAGTCTTTTTCCACGCGGTCATATTTTGCCGCCGAAACCGTGGCCACCGCATCGAATAGGCCCGGCCGCTTGCAGGTCACCGCGCGGGCGAATCCGCCGCCATTGGAAAAGCCCACGCCATAGGTGGTGTCCGTGGCGGGATAATGGCGCCGGACGAAATCAATCGTGTCATCCACGTACTTGAGGTCATCTTCCAAGCTGGTTACCGCATAGGGTGCCGGTGCCCACGCCTTGCCCGCACCTTGGACAAAGACGGTAATGGCATCGCCCTGGGATAAGTCGGTGCCTTTGAACATGTTGCCGGCGTCCATCTCATAGCCGTGCATCGCCACGACCACGGGCAGGCGGTGGTGCTTATCCGCATTAAACGGCACGTGGACTACAAAACTGCGATGATTTTGTAGGTTAATGATCTGGTAGCGACCATTGGCCGTTGTGCCCTGATCCGGCAGCGTGGTGATATAGCCATCGGCCGCGCCTTGCGATTCATTTGGCACGCTGCCCGGTAACGGCGGTTCTTCCTCGCCCCCCGCCATGAGTCCGGCTGCCGCGCATAACCCAGCGCACAGGGCCAGTGTTTTCTTGCCGATTTTAATCACGGGCGCGCAGCTTCACCGCCGTGCCGGTGGCCGTAACCATCAACATGTCATTCGACGTTCCCATGGGCGAATAATCGAAGGCGATGCCCACCACACCATCGGCCCCGAGCTCCTGCCCGCGACGCCACAATTCATCGAGCGCTGCCTCGCGTGCCTTGATGGCCTCGCTCTCGTACCCGGCGGAGCGCCCACCGGTGATATTGCGGATGGATGCCCCGAAATCCTTCAGCATATTAATACCGATGACGGTTTCCCCGGCGATGATGCGGATATAGTCCGTAATCTCATAGCCATCAACGGTATTGGTAGTGGTAAAAATCATGGCCCCAGATTACATGGCTATAAGACCACGCACTCCCTCGAAAAGGATGATGACACCCAGCAGCAGGAAGACCACGCCGCTGACAATATCCACCCAGGCGGAGTTCTTAGCCATCCACTTTGAGACCGCACGAGTACTCAAAGCCACGCCGACAAAAAGCACGAGGCTTTCCAGAATCAATACGGCACCCACCATGAGATTAGCGACGATGCCCATGCCGGGATCAATGAAATTGGCAAAGATGGCGCCAAAGAAGATGACCACCTTGGGGTTCGAAAGATCGCAGATAAACCCCATGCGGTAGGCAGTGCCCGCCTTGATAATGCCGTCCGGTGTAAACCCGCGCGGCTGCGGGGTGCGGGTTTCGGTGCCCACGACGGTTGCGGGCGCGCGACGCTCCTTGATGCCACCGGTAATGGCGGTATAGGCCATCCACAGCAGGTAACAGCCACCGAGAACCTGCAGCGCCACGAGGATCCCAGGGTGCGCGGAAATCAGCGCGGACAGCCCCGCCAAGGAGGCCACGGTCCAAATGGTAAGGCCGGTGGTACTACCAAGCGCCGCCCATACGGCTGCGCGCGTAGAACGCGCACCTAAGCGAATGATTTGCACTACGTCTGGGCCCGGCGAGGCCATCGCCGCGAACCACACGCCCATCAGGGTCACGAGGGCGCTAATAGCCACCTAACACCTCCATACTCGCATGCCATTGGATCAACGCATGCCACTATAAGGACGCTCTCACCTGCAGCGAAACAGGTAAGTTCTGTGATTTAGGTAGCTCCTATATCAA